>SDBU01000085.1_pt1 | contig 119039 bp, 101 predicted proteins | sample 2277071 | NCBI WGS metagenome assembly SDBU01 (sample SAMN10397929, study PRJNA504765) | marine sediment metagenome | isolation source: marine sediment core GS08_GC12, 126 cmbsf | place: Arctic Ocean: Gakkel Ridge, Loki's castle | collected 2008
GGCTTTGGCGTCTTCGGCCGAACCTTTCCACGAAGCAAGCTTCTGAGAAACGCTCAGCCTCACTCGCCGGGTCATTTGCAATGCCCCATTTGTGAAGCCAGCTACAAACGGTTCTGGTTAGCCACGGATAACTCATAGAAACAAAGGAACAAAGGCACAAAGGAACAGAGTTATAGAGCGAATCTAACGACTATTTACGAACGATTAAAATTGATTAGGCCTGCTGGCCCGAAGTCCTTGCCACTCAGTGGCTTACGACATGCGGTTCTCCGCTATATCTATCGCCCCCCCACAGGGAAAGGGGCAAGCTGCTGGCGGTTTACGTTTGCCTGCTGGTCCCTAAGGGACAGGCAAACATATTGGTATGTTAACAGATTATCAAACAAAAGACAACAAAAAAAGGGATTTTTTAAAAAAATCCCCTTGTCGCTGGCAGCGATGAAAATACTCCCTCGTCGCAAGATGATTGTGTCAACTAAAACATAGGTAACAGTTTATACCGACTACATGGGTAACACTTTTCAAGGTTTATGTTCGCTTATCTGGGCAGCTGCCCAGATAAGCGATATTCTTTCGGTTATCCCTTGCTTGCCCCGCACGAAATAGGCTCTTGCCGCCGTGCCCCGTACGAATTGAGTGTGAACTTACGTCTAATTAGTGCGAGGTCATTGCGAGCATCGCCAACCAAAACGCGACAACACCAGCCGACTAATAAAAATCGCCGACATCATCAGGGCTTAAAGGCGCGAATCTCAAAAACATTTAGCACCCCACGTTAACAGGATGGTTGCCAACGTAGAGTTTGTACTGCTGTAACCAAAAATTTATCTAAAATTAAGACCTTACAATTATTGACATCTCCTTATGGTAATATTATCATAACCCTTATTATAGAAGTCTTTTCGGAACGAACAAGGCATTTTAATTCGGACATAATCAAGGTGAAACTATGTTTAAGAGCATAAAAATCAAAAATCTTAGGGCTATAACCGAGTTAGAGGTCGATAACCTTGGACAAGTCAACCTCTTCGTTGGTCACAATAACTGCGGTAAAACTACGATTTTGGAAGCCTTTTTCTTTCTTATAGGTGCTACAAATCCGCGATTACTCGTTAGCGCAAACACCTTTAGAGGCCTCACCGTAATGAGCAAAGAATTGTGGCGCACTTTCTTTAACAATATGGACGTTACGGTTCCCATAGAAATTAGTGGTGAGATACGTGAGACTAAGGAAGAACAAAAATTGTTAATGCACCCCATGAAGAAAAAAGCTCGGGCGAAAGAACCTGCAGTTTCAGATTTTGTCTCCCTTGAAGTCGAACCAGGTGACTCTAAGCCACCCTTTGTACCAGACGGCCTCGAACTGGAGTACACGAGCAGCATAAATCCTCGTGACAAAGCCATATCACATATATTTCTGAAAGGAAACGACATTGAAACTGAAGGTGTTAAGGAACGTGACATCCGAGGAATATTCATCAACCCATTAACAATTTACAATTGGAAAGATAGATTTGCTGCTTCACAGAGAAAAAAACAAATTCAGGAAGTCATTGCTTTTATCAAGCAAATCGACCCTCGCATATCAGACTTGAGACTTAATGAAATTGGTTTGTTGGAGGCCGACATCGGGCTCCCGGATCTTCTCCCAGCCAATCTTATGGGTGGCGGGATCGCTAAGTTTCTGTCTGTTGTGCTTGCCATGCTCGATTCTCGTGATGGCATCGTTCTAATAGACGAAATCGAGGATGGTCTTCACTACACAGCCCAGCAAACTATATGGAGGGCTGTTCTAAAATGGGCACAAGATTTGAACGTCCAAGTTTTCGCAGCAACGCATTCTAACGAATGTATCAAAGCCTTTAATAACTCAGTAGACGCCACTCTGTTCGAGTCTAAAGCAAAACTGTTCCGTATCGAAAGGAAAGACGAGAAGTTCAGAGCAGTTGAATATACCAAGGAACTGCTCGCAGAATCTCTCGACAGCAAATGGGAGGTTAGATAGTGACCGATCCCAAGGATGACCCAGCCCCAATAAAATCAAAAAAGTTACTGGCTGTTGAGGGCAAGGACGAAGAAAATTTCTTTGACGCTTTGTTGAAACATATGAACATCACAGATTTTGATATCCACCAAGTCGGCGGCAAAAACCAGTTTCCTAAAAAATTTCCGGCCTTATTAAAAACGTCTGGTTTTTTCGCCCCTGACGATTCTCCATTGGTCACTCATCTCGGAATTGTTCGTGATAAGGACAAGGACGAAGCATTCAAAAGCATTTCAGACATAGTTGCCACTGCAGGACTTAAGCCACCCACCAAACACTCAACATTTTCCGACGGCAATCCTAAAGTAGGTATCTTTATAATGCCCGGCACTAAAGTTAAAGGCACGATGCTTGAGGACTTGTGCTTAAAAACCGTTGAAAACCATAAAGCGATGCAGTGTGTAAATGAATTTTCCTCCTGCGTATCCGCCTTACCAACATCACCGAAAAATATATCAAAAGCGAAAGTCCATGTATTCAAAGCACAAGTATTTCTCGCTACACAACCTGAAATTGTAGACTCCGTTGGATTAGGTGCTCAGAAAAAGTATTGGAATTTCAATTCCCCCGCTCTTGATGAATTGAAGCAATTCTTGAGGAATCTCAAATAAAACTACACCCAGCCGCTATCTTTTCTTCATCTATTCACGATACCCAACCACTAATTCCCTCAAACAAATTCGTATCTCCCTTCGACCCATTCGATAAGACTCAGGGCAGGCTTTGCGCAGGAATGACAAACGGACGATTCAAAGAAGTATTCCGCCCCTTGGTGTTTCCGTATTTAGTTAGATAAAATAGCGTAATAGACCGTAAAAGTCAAAGGAAAAAAGGTAAAAGGAAAAATGTGGATTCCTGCCTTCGCAGGAATGACAGTGGGTGAGATTGCCGCGGCCTGCGGCCTCTCAATGACATCATAATGAATTCAATTTAATCAGCGTAATCCGTGTAACTTGTGCCCGCGCAGGCGGGTATCCGTGGTTAAAAACATCTGTGCTGGCTTTTGCAACGAGGTATCCTACATGGCTTAGGACTTTGGCTTGGGCTGGGGGAACACTTCGGATTCCGTTCTACCAACCTTCATAATCTCGGCCATTCTTGCTGCGATTTTGGGATTCGCAAAAAAGCCGGAGTGAAACCGGAGTTTTTCAATTGACTATTGTCTTTCTGCCATTTACTATTGATAACGACTCAGAGGACAGAAGACAGAGGTCGGGTTTGATGCGATTTGGAGTGAAGAACTATGATTGAGATAGTAGGGGCAAAAGCTATAGCCGGTTTCAACAATACAGGGCGGTTTGGAAGGTTTGCCTGGCAGACAATGGTTGCATCGGCACAAAGCTGTGTTTCGGCCAGGTCATATCCTTTAATCTGGACACAAATGCATATGATCGGCGTTCGCAGTGTTCCGATTATAATGATAACCGGAGCGTTCGTCGGGATGATATTGGCGGTCCAGGCATACGACCAGCTTGCGAGCATGGGGCTGGAAGAGCGGTTGGGTGTTTTGATTAATATCTCAGTTGTTAAGGAATTAGGGCCTGTACTCGCGGCGGTTATGTTAGCAGGGCGTGTCGGAGGGGCCTTGACGGCTGAATTGGGAACGATGAATGTTACCGAGCAGATTGACGCTGTCAGGAGTATCGGGACCAACCCGATTCGATATTTGGTTGCACCGCGTGTTCTGGCATGCCTGCTGCTTACGCCTGTGTTGATTATCTATGCGGATTTATTAGGTATTTTAGGGGGGTATTTTGTAGGCGTCGTTCAGTTCAAGATTAATAGCTGGGCGTATTGGAGCTTTAGTGCCTCTGGTGTAGAACTATGGGATGTGGCTGTTGGTATAATAAAGGGCTTTTTCTTCGGAGCAGCTATTGCTGTGATTAGCTGTTATAAGGGCTTTACGTGCAAGGAAGGTGCGCACGGCGTTGGACAGGCCTGCACGGAGGCGTTTGTGGCCAGCTTTATTTCGATACTGGCGATTGATTATGCGCTGGCGGTGATTTTCAAAGCGCTTTACAGTACCTTTTGGCCAATTAGAAGTCTGGTTTAATGATGGCGGATAGAAAAAAGCGAAAAGTGAAAAAGGGCGTTGAGATAAGCGGGGCGTCCGTCAGTGACAGTGATGGTGTAATTGTCCTTAAGGACCTTACGAAAAAGTTCGATGTCAACGTTGTTCTGGATAATATTTCCCTGTCGATAGAGAAGGGCAAAACGACCGTTGTTATTGGGCCCAGCGGATGTGGAAAGACTGTGTTAATAAAACATTTAATATTGCTGTTGCGGCCGAGTTCCGGAGAGGTCTATTTTAAGGGTCAGCGAATCGATAATCTGAATGAAAATGAATTAAACAAAGTACGTACCCGTTACGGTTTTCTTTTCCAGGGAGGAGCGTTGTTTGACAGTCTTAGCGTTGCCGACAATATAACGTTTCCGATACGTCAGCATTTTAAGGTGAAGCACTGGAGCAAGTTTGATGAGTTTGTTAAGAACAAACTGTCTATGGTTGGACTTGAGGGTTTTCAGCATTTTTATCCTGCTAATCTTTCGGGAGGTCAGCGCAAGAGGGTGGCATTGGCAAGGGCTATTGCGTTAAATCCGGAAGTAATTTTATATGATGAACCGACTACGGGGCTGGACCCTATTCGTGCGGACGTTATTAACGAGCTTATCTTGAAACTGCAAAGAGAACTTGGCGTGACAAGTGTTGTTGTTACACACGATATGACTAGCGCATACAAGATAGCCGACCGTATCATTATGCTGCATAACGGCAAGATTATCGCCGATGGCAATGCCAAATATATTCGCAGTCATCCCCATCCTATCGTTCAGCAATTCATCCATGGCCAGGTTAACGAGGACGACCTTGCAGTTCTGCGGGCAAGCGGCACTATTTTCCAATCCCAGTTCCTTCCTCGTGATTTTGAGGAATAGCGGAAGCGATGCGTGAGAAGCCGGAGCAAGTAGCGGACGATTTGGCCAAAGTTGTCCGAGGCGACGTTTTTGCTGATATATTGCACAGGGCTGCCTACAGTACCGATGCCAGTATTTACAGGATAGTTCCCATCTGTATCGTTGCGCCGCGTGACACTACGGACATAGTTGCTGTTGTCAAATATGCCGCCGCAATGGGTATACCGGTGGTTGCTCGTGGCGCGGGAAGCGGGTTGGCGGGGGAGGCGTTGTGCAGCGGCATAGTCTTCGATATGACCCGATATATGAACAGGATCATTAGTGTTGATGATGACGGTAAAAGAGCAGTTTGTGAACCTGGTGTGGTCCTTGACGATTTAAATGATTGCCTGGCCGGGTACGGCAGAAAAATCGGGCCTGACCCATCCAGCAGTAACCGTGCGACAGTAGGGGGGTGCGTTGCCAATAATTCCACCGGCGCTCATTACCTTGAGTATGGTTATATCTGTGACCACGTGGAAAGTATCGAAACCGTTTTGGCTGACGGCAGTGTTGTAAAATTTGAAAACGATTTCGACCCGAAGCAGGCAAAAGACGACAGATCTGCTTCAGTTGCAAAGAGCTGCGAATCTGTCCTTTCGGGCAAGGAAGCCATTATCAATAAGGCATTGCCTAAAGCCGGACGCAATCGCAGCGGCTATAATATCGATGGGATTTGTCATAACGGGCGGATAGATTTAGCCCGGCTGTTAACAGGCTCGGAGGGGACATTAGCTATTTTTACGAAAATAGTACTCAAGACTGTTGCTGTGCCGGCGGTAAAAGCCCTATTGCAGCTTGAGTTTGATTCACTTGAGAAAATGGCACAGGCTGCACCCATTATAGTTAAGAGCGGAGCCTCGGCGTGTGAATTGATGAGTAAGACTGTAATTGAGATGGCGTATGAGGCCCTTCCGGAATATCGTGACGTTTTGCCTGCCGGTGCTGCCGCAGTTCTTTTGGTTGAGCATACCGGTCAAACTCAAAATGAAGTTACGAAGAAAATAGAAAATACTGATTCGGCGGTTGGTAAGATAGCTTCTGGACGAACGATTGTTTTTGACGCTAAAAAGCAGGAGCACTTGTGGAAGTCACGGAAAGATGCCGGGCCGCTACTGTACAGAGGAAGGGGTAGGAAGCACCCTGCGGAATTTATGGAGGATGTTTCTGTTGGGCACGAAGGGCTTGGGAAGTATATAGCGGGCCTGCAGGAGATTGGGAAGCGATATGATATTGAGATGTCCTATTTTGGCCATGCCGGTGATGGTTTGCTGCATATACGTCCTTATATGGATTTGAGCGAGCCGGCCGAGGTGGAGAAGATGCGGTCTGTGGCAAATGAGGTCTTCGAACTGGCCTGGTCACTGGGTGGTACAATCAGCGGTGAACATGCCGAAGGATTAGTGAGGGCGGCTTTTATCAGGCGGCAATGCGGTGATGAGTTTTATGAACTGCTGTGCAAAATCAAGGACATATTCGACCCGGATGGTTTGATGAATCCCGGCAAAATCATCAACGACGACGCGGATGTTATGGTCAAGAACCTGAGGGCGGGACATAAACTTTTACCGGAGAGGCTTGAGACGGATTTGCTGTTTGAAAAAGACGAGCTGTATTTAGCGCTGGATCAGTGCAACGGTTGCGGGGTTTGTCGAAGCCGGGAGTCGGGCCTGCGAATGTGCCCTGTGTTTCGGGCGCTGGGTGAAGAGATGGGAAGCTCGCGGGCAAAAGCCAATATACTGAACTTCTGGGCGACGGGACAGTTGAAGGAAGAAGACTTTGAATCGCCGGAATTTAGAAAGTTTCTGGATTTGTGCGTTAATTGTAAGGCCTGCCTTGTGGAATGTCCTTCGGGTGTAGATGTTTCTAAGCTGATAACTGTGGCACGAGCAGAGTATGCCAGGCGCAGGGGATTGCGACGTGCCGAGCTTATCTTGAGTCATAATCGTTATCTTAGTATGTTAGGCAGTATTTCCTCACCCGTTTCAAATTTCTTTATGCAGTTGCCGGTCTTCAAGTGGCTTTTTGAGAAATCTGTCGGAATTGATAAGCGCAGAGGTATGCCTCGTTTTAGACGCAGCTCCTTTTTGAAAGCAGGGCGTAAATATCTGGAGATTTGTGAGCCGATAGAAAATCCGGTTGATAAAGTTGCGTATTTTGTGGATACCTTTGCAAATTATAACGACCACGAATTAGGATTTGCGGTCCTTGAAGTTCTGCGGGCAAACGGGATTGATGTAATTTTGCCAATGCAGCGACCGGCACCACTGCCGGCTATAGTATATGGAGATGTAAAAAGGGCCCGTAAGGATTTGTCGTTTAATGTCAAGCATCTGGCAAAGGCGGTGTGTGATGGTTTCAAAATAGTCTGTTCCGAGCCGAGTGCTGCGTTGTGCCTGAAAGCCGAACTACGACATTTTGTTTCCGGGCCGGATATCAAGCTTATCTCGGAAAATACTTATGAGTTGATGAATTATCTACTTGGCCTGCATACACAGAATAAATTGAAGCGAACGACAAAGGGGATATCAGAAGAATATGTTTATCATCTGCCTTGCCATTTATGTGCTGTGGGTAGTGGGACGGCGAGTATAAAGCTGTTGCAGGAACTTTGCGGAGTTAATGTTGTTGACCTAAAAGCTGGCTGCTGCGGCCTTGCCGGCACGTTCGGTATGCAAAAGAAAAACTACGAACTTTCCTCGCAGATAGCTGTGGGATTAAAAGAGGCACTGGAGAAGATACCGAACAAATATGTACTGACCGAATGCGCCACCTGCAAGATGCAGATTGAGCATATAAGCGACTGCATAGTAAGGCATCCAATTAAGGTTTTGGCGGAAGCTTATTCAATTGACTATTGACTATTCAGGAAAAACATTATCGGATACGTTTATGGATGAACCAAATAGCAAAGCTAAAAACCTTAACAAAGCACAAGAGGCCGAAGCTATCTTCAGTGCTGTTATCCGTGGTGAGGAGAGAAGAAAAGCAAAACGTTTCGCTATTGCTGCGATAGTTATTGCCGCTCTCGGAGTGTTTTCTTACATTTTTTCATTTAAAGCTTGGTTCAGCCTGAAGATTTTATTGAAGTACGCCTCAATATTGTTTTGTATCTCGGCTGTTGTATTAGGCATTAAATCCAGCGTCATTTTATTTGCCAGTAAAGAACCAGGTCTGTCCAAGCGTTTTTATTCCGCTGCAATAAAGGTTTTCCTTTTGGGATTTTTACTCTTCGCCCTTGCTCTTTGTTCTTTGTTTAGGCCTCTTTTTTATGCATCTTTTTTTCTTGTTTTTTTGATAGGCCCGGCTTTGGGCATTATTGGAGTTATCGTTTCATTCCGCGGCAAAACACTATTGGGCCGGTTTTTTGCAATCGTATTAATTTTCATTTTAATTATACCGCTAATGATGGGGTGTAGAAATATTCTCGTTTGGTCTTTGCCTCACATATATACACCGTCTGCTCTTACATCCGGGAATCTAACAGTTTATAACGAATGCATCGGATTTGTGAAGAAACATGATGAGTATAAAAATCTCAGACTGTGGCGTGGAGTGCTATCTAATGGACACGGTACGGTAGTTAAAAAAGAGTCTTTTTCTAAGAATGATATTATTGAAATAGGCACGCTTTACAATCGACTTTATGGAGTGCGGTGTGTTAAACTTCAAAGAGATAATGACATGTTGCTTTTTTATAAATTAGCAAATTCATCCTCCTTACTTGATCCTTCATGGCCCTACTTTCTGCCTGTAGCGGCTGGTACGCTTTATTCTTTAAGTGGTGAAAATCCAAATGAAATTGACAGTGAGTTTCTGAACGCGGGGAAACCATTCATTAGAATTGATGGCGACTGGTATATGTCAAAGCATCTTATGTTGACAGGTCCCAGAATGGACACACAGACTTCTATCCCGAACTCTCTTTTTGACCATTCCTTGCGAACAAAAGGATTAAATCTTGGCAATGGGCGTGATTAAAAAGTAAAGCTTAAAGAGTTATGGCGGACATTTTGCGCATATTGAGCGGAAGAGGGTAGTGCTGAGGTAACGGTCGCCGCGGTCGGGGAGAATAACGACAATCGTGCCACAGGTCATCTGTTTCGCGACGCGTAAAGCTCCAGCCACAGCTGCGCCGCTCGACATGCCAACAAAGATACCCTCCTTAGCAGCAAGCAGGCGCGTTATTTCAAAGGCCTCGCCGTCATCGACGGTAATTTTTTCATCCAACATCTCCGGGTTGTATATATCAGGGACAATGGCCTCGTTCATATTTTTAAGGCCTTGTATTGCGTGTCCTTCCGGAGGCTCAATTCCAACAACTTTAACTTCCGGCTTTTTCTCTTTCAGGTATCTATATACGCCCATAAGTGTTCCTGTTGTGCCCATGCCGGCAACGAATACGTCGATCTCTCCGTTGGTCTGGTCAAAAACCTCCGGGCCTGTCGTTTCGTAATGAGCAAGTACATTATTCTCGTTCGTGAATTGATTGGGCATGAAATAGGTATCGGAATCGGCATTGAGCAGATCGTGGGCTTTTCTGATAGCGCCATCGGTGCCCTCTTTTGCAGGTGTAAGCACGACTTCGGCGTTTAAAGCTTCGAGAATACGCTGCCTTTCCGTGCTGACACATTCCGGCATGCAAAGTTTGACCTTGTATCCTTTTGCAGCTCCAATCATAGCTAAGGCGATGCCCGTATTTCCTGATGTCGGTTCGAGTATAATTTTACCCTGGCTAAGCTCGCCGGTTTCCTCCGCTTTTTTCACCATCCAATAAGCAGGGCGGTCCTTGACGGAACCGCCTGGATTGGATCCTTCAAGTTTAGCGAGGATTCTTACTTGGGGTCCTTTGTTATTCAAATTGCTCAATTCTACAAGCGGCGTATTTCCGATGGCAGAAAATATGCTCATAACAGCTTGTCTCCGACTCTGGTTAAATTGTGCCTGGTTACCACTCACCAATTGATTTTACCTGAATTATTCTATATATTAAACTGCGAAAAGTAAAAGTAAAATAAATTAGGGGAAATTCACAATGGGACCGACAAAGGACAAACTTAAGCGGGCAGTGCTGTGGGAGCCTTCTGGAGAGGATAAAAAGGTCCGGTGCAAACTGTGTAACTGGCGGTGCGTGATTGAAGATGGCAAGTTAGGCAGGTGCTGTGTACGTAAAAATATAGAGGGTGCATTATATTCGCTAAATTATAATAAGGTCTGCTCGGCTAATCCTGACCCAATTGAAAAGAAGCCTTTGTTTCATTTTCAGCCTGGGACGAGCAGTTTTTCCATCGCCGCGATGGGGTGCAATTTTCGCTGCGAGTTCTGTCAGAACTGGCAGATAAGCCAGGCGGCCTTGGAAGACGGGCAAATTAGTGGGCAGGCTATCAGCCCGGAACAGATTGTCGCAGGGGCCGTCCGAAGCGGGTGTAAAAGTATTGCCTATACCTATACTGAGCCGACCATTTTCATGGAGCTTTGCAACGATTGCGGGCGGATAGGCAAAGAGCGAGGGCTAACGAACGTTTTTGTCAGCAACGGCTTCATGACCCGCGAGGCAATTGATTTTGCCGGCGATTGGCTCAACGGAATCAATGTCGACCTAAAATCTTTCAGTGAGGATTATTACAAAAGGCTGTGCAAGGCAAGGTTGCAGCCCGTACTCGATACGATTAGTTACATTGCAAAAGAAACGAATATCTGGCTTGAGGTCACGACCTTGCTGATTCCGGGTGAAAATGATTCCGACGAAGAGCTGAAACAGCTTGCCGATTTTATTGTTTCAAAAGCCGGTGTTGATGTGCCCTGGCATATCAGCCGGTTCCATCCGCAGTATAAGTATTTGGACTCAGCTGCAACGCCGGCCGAGAGTCTCAAGCGGGCTGAGCAAATAGGCAAAGAGGCAGGTTTGCATTACGTTTACCTCGGCAATATGCCGGGCGCGAAATCCGAGAGCACTTTTTGTTACAACTGCAATAAATTGTTGATTGAACGGATTGGCTATCGTATAGCAGCCAATCACATAACAAATTCTTGTTGCCCGGACTGTGGGGTAAAGATTGCCGGCGTTGAGCTTTGATTTGAGATGAAGATAATCGCAGATGAGAATATTCCGTTTGTAGCCGAGTGCTTTTCTTCTATTGGTAAGGTAGAAGTTGTTCCCGGCCGAGAGATAACGCCAGGTGTTGTTGCTGACGCCGATGTTATGCTGGTTCGCAGTATAACGCCTGTGGGTGCGGATTTGTTGGCTGGCAGTAAGGTCCGTTTTGTTGGGACAGCAACCATCGGCTTTGACCATATAGATATTGAATATCTTTCGCGAAACAAAATTGGTTTTGCATTGGCACCCGGCTCAAATGCCAATTCCGCGGCTGAATATGTTATTGCCGCGCTGCTTAATATCGCCAAACGGCATAGCATTGACTTGGAAGGTAAATCGATAGGTATTATAGGTGTCGGTAATGTCGGTGGCAGGGTGGCAAAAAAAGCTTCTGCTCTTGGTATGAAGCTTTTACTCAACGATCCGCCTTTGCAGAGGCAAACCGGCGACCCAAAATACCTGCCGATAGAAAAACTTTTTGATTGTGATTTTGTGACGCTTCATACGCCACTGACTTTTGAGGGAGAAGACAAGACGTTTCACCTTGCCGACGAAAGATTTTTCGAATCGCTAAAAACAGGGTGCATTTTCGTCAACGCATCCCGGGGCGGCGTAGTTGACAGCAGCGCTTTAAAGACAGCTATAGAAGAAAGTAGATTGCAGACTACAGTGCTCGATGTATGGGAGAACGAGCCGAATATCGACGTCGAGCTTTTGGATATGGTCGATATCGGCACGCCGCATATCGCCGGCTATTCTCTGGACGGCAAGATAGCGGGTATGATTATGATTTATAAAGAGGCATGCGAGTATTTTGAACTCGAGGTCAAATTTGATATTGATTCATTTTTACCTGTGCCTGCCATACCGGAGTTGAAGATAAATACTCAAAGCGTTAGCGAGCAGGATGTGTTATTGGGTGCTGTTGAAAGAATTTACGATATAAAGACTGATGATGCCAAACTCAGACAGATTTTCGAAGAGAATATCAAGAAAAGGGGCAACTTTTTTGATGGACTACGCAAGAATTATCCTGTCCGGCGGGAATTTCAAAATACCCGTATTATTGTTGAAGATAAAAATAGCAGTTTGGCCAGGAAGCTAAAGGGTATCGGATTCCTGCTTCCGCAAGAATGAAAAATATGGCAAACAATAAAGGCACAACTATCGTTGAGTGGCCGAAAGGGCGGTTGGATTTTTCGGCTGGATGTGTTGTGATGGGGGTTTTAAACGTCACGCCTGATTCCTTCAGTGACGGCGGCCAGTTCTTCGATACCGATAAGGCCATCGAGCATGGCCTGAAAATGGCTGCCGAAGGGGCAACTATAATAGATATAGGAGCCGAATCGACCAGGCCGGGTGCAGAGCCAGTGTCGATGGACGAACAAACAAGAAGGGTGGTTCCGGTAATAGAAGCACTTAGTAAAAGAATCAATGTGTCCATTAGCATCGATACGAACAGGAGCGAAGTTGCTAAAACTGCTTTGGAAGCAGGGGCGGCAATAATCAACGATATTACCGCATTGAGCGATGAGCGGATGGGAGAACTGGCAGCCGAAGAGCAGGTCCCTGTTATTTTGATGCATATGCAGGGGACGCCGACAACTATGCAAAATGAGCCGAAATATAAAGACGTAGTTAGTGAGGTTCGCCAGTTTCTACTGAAGAAAGCGAAGGAGGCAGAACAATTCGGCATACCAAGGGAAAGGATTTTCATAGACCCTGGAATTGGTTTTGGCAAGACGTTAGAGCATAATCTTCTGCTTTTGAGAAATATTGATAAATTCGTCACAACCGGCTATCGCGTACTTGTGGGCACGAGCCGTAAAAGCTTTATCGGCAAAATAACCGATAAAAACGAACCTGCTGACCGAATATTTGGCACCGCCGCCTCAGTTGCGTTGTGTGTTGCTGCAGGTGTATCGATTGTCCGTGTGCACGATATAGCGGAGATGGTTGATGTGGTGAAGATGACGCGCGCTATTGTCTCATCGGGATGAGGGCTTGCCTTTCGATATCAAGAAAAGGCTTGACACAGGAGCTCATTTTGTGTAAAATATAGGTTGTATTGGGGGTATGCATATGGGTTCATTTGATATCGAAATCTGCTCTAATTGCGGACGGGAAATTGCGCGGTCGGAGCAAGCTTACGTCTTTGAGGGCAAAATCGTCTGCGCCGAATGTGATAACACATTGCGAAGCAGCCCAGTGGACGGGCCGGCTAATACGCCTGAACCGTCGGCTTTGCCCGAGCCAATAATAACCGCCGAGCCGCAATTTGAAGAACTGGAACAATTTAAACCAGATGAACAAGAAAAAGAAAAGGAATACCGGCAAGAAGACGAACATCCCGGATTCATCATTGCCGGTGTCATTCTCTGCCTTTTGGGTATTGGGCTGATAAGCATTGGATTAGTCAGCTTAGCTGTCATGTTCTTGTTGGGCATGCCAATATTTGGCATTTTGATGGCATGTTGGTGCCTTACAGCAGGGACTCTAATTTTCATCTCGGGAATAGTAGTCACAGTGATAGCTGTCACATCTCACCAATGTTAGCTTCGCTAACGTAGTAGGTAATAAAGAACCGCCTATGGTTAACACGGCAGGTTCTATTGCTGAGCAAATTTAGTCAGTATTCAGGGCGATTTTTAGGACTTCGACGATGTCTTTTTTGTTTCTGACATTGACAAATATCCACACGTGTGTGGAGATTACAATATCAGGTTTTAAACAATCATTACCCCTACTTGATGTCGGAATGGTAACTTTGCAGTGATCTTACGGGGCTGTCACCATTTCGGCTGGCGGCGATACCCTTTGCAGCAGCAGCGGCAGCGGCTGTCGTGGTAATATAAGGCACCTTGTAATTGATAGCTGCCTTGCGGATATAGGAATCATCGTGCTTGCTTAGTTTGCCGCTGGGCGTATTTATGATGAGCTGAATCTCGCCATTCTTAATCGCATCCACAATGTTTGGTCTGCCCTCGTGCATTTTCAGGATGTGTTCGGTTTTGAGCCCTTTCTTTTCCAGGAAGCGGTGAGTGCCGTTTGTTGTCTTGATTTTGAAGCCGAGCTTCTGGAATTCTTTTGTGATTTCCATAGCAGCGGCTTTGTCTGCATCGGTAACAGTTATCAGGACAGCACCTTCAGAAGGTAGCTGTTGTTTTGCGGCCTGCTGGGATTTGAAAAAGGCAAGGTCAAATGAATCAGCCAGACCCAGCACTTCGCCGGTTGAGCGCATCTCCGGTCCGAGAAGCGGGTCGACTTCCGGAAACATATTGAACGGGAAGACGGATTCTTTTACTCCAAAGTACGGAATGGAGCGCTGCTTCAAGTTAAGGTCCGACAGTTTTTTGCCGAGCATAAGCTGGGTTGCCGCCCGGACCATTGAAAGACCGCAGACTTTTGAAACCAGCGGCACGGTTCGAGAAGCACGCGGATTAGCTTCAAGCACGTAGACTGTGTCGTTGGCTATTGCATATTGCATATTCATCAGGCCGATGACATTTAATTCCGTAGCTATTTTTCTGGTGTATTCACAAATAGTATCAAGGTGCTTTTGAGGGATGCTGACAGGCGGAATCACACAGGCCGAGTCTCCGGAATGGATTCCAGCCAGCTCGATGTGCTCCATAACTGCGGGGACGAAAGCATCGGTGCCATCAGCAATTGCATCGGCCTCGGCTTCTATGGCATTTTCCAGGAATTTGTCAATCAGGATAGGCCTTTCCGGCGTTACCTCTACAGCCGCAGCGACATAATGTTTGAGCATATCTTCATCGTGGACTACTTCCATACCACGTCCACCGAGGACATAGGACGGTCTTACCATTAATGGATAGCCGATTCTTTCTGCGATTTCAATGGCTTCGTCAAGGTTGCTTGCCATGCCGGATTCGGCCATAGGTATTTTTAGCTTTTCCATCATCGCCCGGAAGCGGTCGCGGTCCTCAGCTAAATCTATAGTTTCAGGGGATGTCCCGATAATTTTGACGCCGGCCTGGGCCAGCTCGTCGGCGATATTAAGTGGAGTCTGTCCTCCAAACTGGACAATAGCTCCTTCTGGCTTTTCCTTCTCATAGATGCTCAGGACGTCCTCGACAGTGAGCGGCTCAAAATAAAGCTTGTCTGACGTATCGTAATCCGTCGAGACTGTTTCCGGGTTGCAGTTGACCATAATGGACTCATATCCTTCGTCGCGGAGGGTAAAGGCGGCGTGGACACAGCAATAGTCGAACTCGATTCCCTGGCCAATACGATTGGGACCACCACCCAAGATCATTATTTTACGATTTTTACTGACCTGCACCGTATCCGGGGCATTATAGGTGGAGAAATAATAAGCTGCATCTTCAACGCCGCTGACAGGGACAGCTTCCCAGGCCTCGATAACACCTAAAGAAATGCGGCGCTGCCGGATTTGACTTTCCGGAATACCAAGTATTTTAGAGAGATACCGGTCTGCGAAGCCGTCCTTCTTGGCCTGTATTAGCAGCTTATCGGGAAGCTGTTTACCCTTGTACTTCAGTATGTCTTCTTCGAGCTGGACAAGCTCCTGCATTTGTTTGATGAACCAACGTTTTATGTACGTTTTCTCAAAGAGGGCGTCGATGTCGGCACCTTTACGCAGTGCCTCATACATAATAAACTGGCGTTCGCTTGAGGGGTGACTTAAACGGTTCATCAATTCTTCCAAAGGCATCTCGTGAAAGTTTTTAGCGAATCCGAGACCATGACGGCCAATCTCAAGAGAGCGGATAGCTTTCTGGAATGCTTCCTTGTAATTTTTGCCAATGCTCATCGCCTCGCCGACAGCTCGCATTTGTGTGCCAAGTTTGTCTTCGACACCTTTGAACTTTTCAAAGGCCCATCGGGAGAACTTGACCACGACATAATCGCCGGATGGCGTATATTTTTCGAGCGTGCCGTCTCTCCAGTAGGGTATCTCATCGAGCGTGAGGCCTCCAGCGAGCAATGAAGAAACGAGGGCTATTGGAAAGCCGGTGGCTTTCGAGGCAAGTGCTGATGAACGTGAGGTTCTTGGGTTGATTTCGATTACTACCACTCGGCCGGTTTCGGGGTCATGAGCAAACTGGACGTTGGTGCCACCTATGACTTCGATTGCGTCGACAATGTCATAGGAGTATTTTTGCAGTTTTTGTTGCAGTTTTGGGGCGATTGTGAGCATAGGAGCGGTGCAGAATGAGTCTCCTGTGTGCACGCCCATTGCATCGACGTTTTCGATAAAACAGACGGTTATTTTCTGGCTTTTGGCATCGCGGACTACCTCCAGCTCCAATTCCTCCCATCCTATAACAGATTCTTCGACGAGGATCTGATTAACAAGACTTACAGAAAGTCCCCGAGCGGCCACGACTCGCAGCTCTTCGACATTGAATACCGCACCACCGCCTGTGCCGCCCATAGTGTATGCGGGACGGATTATAACTGGATAACCGAGCTTATCAGCGATTTTTTCTGCTTCTTCCACGCTAAAGGCCAGATCGCTTTTTGGCATCTCAATTCCCAGCCGGTTCATTGTATCTTTGAATGCGCCGCGGTCTTCACCCCGCTTTATAGCATCTATCTGAACGCCGATTACTTTGACTCCATATTTTTCAAGCACCCCTTCACGGGCAAGTTCAGAAGACAAATTAAGTCCGCTCTGACCGCCAAGATTGGGTAATAGGGCGTCCGGTCGCTCCTTTTCGATGATTTTCGTCATGTTCTCCAGGTCGAGCGGCTCAATATAGGTCACGTCAGCCGTACCCGGGTCTGTCATAATAGTTGCCGGGTTGGAATTGACCAGTACTATCTCATAGCCCAATTTTCGAAGGGCCTTGCAGGCTTGAGTGCCGGAGTAATCAAACTCACAGGCCTGGCCAATGACGATTGGGCCGGAGCCAATAATCATCACTTTCTTTATGTCATTTCGTTTCGGCATACTAAATTCTCCTGTTCTTCCTTGCCATTTCCATGAACATCCTTGCCCGAGGCGTGGATTTATTGCGGAGAATTAGACCACATTAAGGATGAGCTGTCAAATAAGAAAAGTGGATAAGCCAGTTAAGTAGAATTGATGAGCAGTAAAAAGCTAAAACCCGCCCAATTGAAGGTTATGTAGGTTTTCCGTTACGTCTTTGGCTTTTAGAGGATTATTCGTATGCCCGAATCGAAAGAGGGGAAATTGGACAGAGATTTACATTTTAAACGAGGAAAAAGCGGATTGAAACGGCATCTGCAAATCAGAGGTTTTTAATGGGAGTATATCACCGGATTTGGCCAATTCTGTGAAAATCCTTATAATTTGTTAGCCTGTGAGATCGAAACAGTTGCCTTTATTTGCCCTTTTTTGTTAGTACTCTGATCGTGTCAGAGCCCTCAAAGCTCGTGCCATCCATAAGCTCACCAGTGATAGTAAGTGTTACTGAACCTTCTAAATCTTTTTTTAGATTTAAAAATTGCTGAGTGTCTTTGCGGTTAAATTTGGCAACCAACTTATTTGCTTTTTCATCAGTTGTGTACGATGCCGGCTGGATTTTTTCATTTAGAAGAATAGTGTCGGTGTCTACATTACTAATACTATGTTCATTTGGAAATTGGATAGTGCAGAAAATCCATCCTCCACTGCTACGAAGGTTTAGGACCTTGGGCGTTATTGTAACAACTACAGTGAATGGTGATACAAATTCGTCAGCACCGATATCTATCTTCGCACCTGATATCCGCGGGTTACCGTCGATATCCGTTTCACTGGGCTCTGTGATAAAATCAGGATCACCGGCATCAATGCAGGGCGATTCACCAAGTAAATGATAGTCACCTGCTGTAAAGCCTTCACTGGCAGTTAGGCCACCTAAATTAACAAAGTTCGGGTCGGCATTTATATTGCCCTGACCCCATTCCACGGTGCAGTTATCATCTGATATTATATTCTCTTTGCCACCCTGAATATTGCAGTACGAGATTTGGATTGAGGTGGCAGCGCCCGAGTTGCCGACTTTGATTTGCGATGCATAGGGGGCTGTATTACCCCAGAGAATACTGTTCTGTACAGTTATATTACTTGATTCGTAGCAATAGATAATAACTCCTGTTGACCTGGAAGCAGTGTTTTGGCTAATAGTACAATTGGTAATAATCGGATTGCCGACATTGTGGCTGAAAAATGCTCCCCCGTCAGGTGCGACGTTTCCACTAATAATACAATTTCTTATTATTGGACTGCTTACATTTATGTAGAAGCCGCCGCCACCGACTATTGCCGCATTTGCTGTGATAATACAGTTACTAATCTTAGGTTTTGTATTACTGTTTGCACACGCGACTCCGCCGCCAAAAACTGCTGAATTAGTTTTAATTACGCAGTTAGTAATCGAAGGACTGCTATTGTTATAGCAGTAAATCGCTCCACCTAAGAGGCCATATCCATTGGTAATTGTAAGTCCTGACAGCGTTGAGTCGGCCTTTTCCCCCATGTAGAAGGTGAAGCCTCGACCCTGTCCCTCACAATCGATGATGGTGTCATTTATGATTTGAGAGCTGGCGGGGTCCGTGCTGCGGACGGTAATTGCTTTACCCTTGAAGCTTATATTGCGATTGCCGGGACCTGTGTATCTTCCAGGCGCTATGACTACGGTGTCAAAGTCCTGACAAGCAAGGATGGCATCCTGAATGTTGGCGTATTCTTCAGGGACGTAGCGGATGGTCCCCAGCGCCGAATTGGCAGTTAGGACTACAATAAAACAAGCAATTGTTATGATGGTTTTATTTGCCATTTTTCACGCCCATTTAGCATTCAAACGACATTCTTTACTATCCAAATCTAAAAAGGACCCTCTGAATAGGAGGTGTGGTCATATTTCAATACTATTTCCGGCTCAAATCCGGCAGGTATCTCTGTGTCTGCCCAACGATTGAAGAAAAGGTCGCTGTTGCCGCTTAATTCCATTTTTGTCTCAGAATAATTAAGCACTGAGCCCTTTATTGTTCCGCCTGCATCCCCGGAGAATGTAATACCATTAGCAGCTATGGCGCCATTTATAGTCTCGAAGTTTCCACCGAAAGTCAGACTGAAGCCGGGGGCCATAAGAAATGTCCCGGTTTCATTTTTCAACTCGCCGAAGCTCCCTGGCAGGTCATCGACCGGATTACTGTCAACGGTGCCAATGAAATTTATCAGATTTGTTCCGGAATCATCAGTTACGTCACCATCGCCTACGATGATACCGGTTATGGTAACATGTCCGGTGAAAGTAACTACATTTGGAGTCTCGATAAACATTATGCCGTTCACCGTTACACCGCCGGCGAAACTCGGATTTGTGTTGGGTGGTATTCTTACATTTGTAAATGTCATTTCTGCTAAGTTTATATCCTCAACGACATAATGCTCGAAATAGCCCGGATTCGGGACGGGGAATTCGACTTCGTCTATACCGGTTGTAACATGGTTGTAAGCTTCAGGAAGAGTTTCTCCCCCTATTGAAGCCTGACCTCCCTGCAAATTAACAGTGGCATTGGAATTACCAATATGCACGTCGCCGGCTATTTGCGAATTGCCAATGATTTCCAGGGCCATAAGGGAATTCTCACTTACGATATAGACGTCTGATTCAACCGATACATTTACACCTCCAAGCTCTATGTTACCGGACAACTTCAAGGGGCCCTTTGTAGCCACACCGTAGTCAAAAACCGTATGTATCCTTACTCCGAAGTCGTAATTTGCCCTTATTGTCCGCGTGTTCGTTTTATAAACACCTGTGACGTCCATCTGCAGCGTGTCGGCGTCAAGCTGGATTATCTCTGCGGAAAAACTTTTTTCCGAATCCAGTGTAACGTTTGGGATTGTCAAAGTAGTGCCATCGTAACTGGTCGTGATATTTGAAATGCTGTTGTCCGTTAAATCGTATGGAAGCGAGTGCACTGAAGCCGGACTTGAGAGTTCATTAAATACGAGGCTTTGTTCAGTAGCACCCTCTACCGAAAACCGATTTAACCAGAAGCGAATAATCTCAACGCCGGATTCCGCGCTGGCCCTTGCGCAATCACCTTTTCGTTGGTTCTCGGCAATCTGCAGGTTCGTACCAGACAGCGTTGCCATACTGACAGCCAACGCAGAAAATACGAGTACGAAAATCATCGCTACGACAAATGCAGCACCACGATTCCTTCGGCAGAACAACTTCTTTATAGGTTCCATTATATTTCCCCCCTCAGGAAAACACCTTACCTACTTAGACGCAACTTCAAAAACTTCTATCTGCCACCTAAAGTATAAGAAATGTTCTCCGTAAAGACAAAAAAGGTGCAGTAAATAGCAGTCAAATCAGATGCCTGCGTTCGTCCCATAAAAATGGCACACAAGGCAAAACGAAGCCGGCTATGACGTTTTTTCCTGCTCCGCGAAATATGAGCTGCGAGCAAACGGCGAAGACAAACAAAAGGAAAATCCAAATTCGGTTGCTCTTTGCTTCCAGAAGTCGAATTTATCAGGCCTTATGTATTCGACAACCTCAAGTGATTCTTTTGATGGTCTCAGATATTGGCCGATTGTGATTCTATCACAGCCGACATTGCGCAAATCTTTTAAGACCTGTTCGACCTCAGCGTCGGTTTCTCCCAATCCGAGCATAATTGAGGATTTAGTAACTAACTCAAAACTGTCACCTTGAGCGAAGCGAAGGGTCTCTTTGGCCATTCTAAGTAACTTCAAGGAGCGTTGATAGTCTCCGCCGGCCCTGGCAACCGGGTATAAAGAGGGCACAGTTTCGATATTGTGAGCGAATACGAAGGGTAAAGCATCCCGCAGAACTTCTATGGCACGGATTTGGCAGTTGCGGAAGTCAGGCGTTAGTATTTCAAATTTTATTTCCGGGCATCGCTGCCTTACTTCGTTAATGCAATCGCGAAAATGGCTGGCGCCGCCGTCGGGCAAATCATCACGGTCAACACTGGTAATTACCAGGTATTTCAGGCCCATTTGCTTCGCCATCTCAGCTATCCGTTCGGGCTCAGTCGGATCTGGAGGGGCCGGTTTACCCGTAGCTACCGAGCAAAACTTACAGTTCCGTGTGCAAATATTGCCCAAAATCAAAACCGTTGCCGTGCCTCTTGACCAGCATTCTCCCCGATTGGGACAGTTGGCATTATTGCATATTGTCTCCAGTCCCAGAGACTTTAATATATTATTCGTGCGATTATAGCTCTCGCCGGCCGGTAAAGGCCTGCGCAACCACGGAGGTAGTTTTCGTGGCTTGCTGTTCGTGTTCCGTGGTTCGTTCGAGGTAGAGAAATGGTTGATAAGCAGTTGGGTTAATATTTTCTTTAATTGAGTCATTGAGTAGCGTTTGCCGGTCTCCTTCCGCACTGATGTCATTTCTACACCATCCAGGCCGCACGGTGTGATATAATCGAAGATGCTCAAGTCATTATGGATGTTTATTGCCATGCCGTGATAGGTGACAAATTTCGATACGCGGACGCCGATAGAACCAATTTTTTTCGTACCTACCCATAAGCCGGGCATCCCTTTTCGTCTCGTGCTCTGAATCCCTAATTCTTCCAACAGTTTTGTACCGATTGTTTCGAGTTCTCTGATATATTCGCTGATGCCAAGTCCTAAATCCTGCAAATGAAGAATCGGATAAAAAACTATCTGGCCCGGATTGTGCGCTGTTGTGCCTCCACCTCTGCGGATATCAACTACATCGATATCTTTTTGTATGAGAGTATCACGGCTTACCTGAAGTTTGTTGGCACTTTGCCGGGCACCGAGAGTGATAACAGGGGGGTGCTCTGTGATTAAAATGGTATTTGGTATTTCGCCCCGGCGTCTTTTATCGCGCAATTCGTGCTGTTGCTGCAGAACCTGGCGGTAGTCGGCAAGGCCGCAATCGTAAATGCGCAAGGGATGCTCTTTAGTTTTTTCAGCCACTGTAAACATTGTGATTTCTGATTTTATGTTTTCGGCGGATTGTGTAGACTCAGGTTGAAGGCGTCTTCAGCGGCTTCTTTCAGGACCTCCGAGACCGTTGGATGCGGGAAGCTAAGCTCGGTGATTTTCTCGGTGCTGCCTAAAAGCAACCTTGCTGCGGCTATCATCTCGGTTACGACAGAACCAACCATTGTAACGCCGATGATTTTGTTTGTGGAGTTGTCCCTTACCGCACTTATCTGGCCGACCGTTTCGTTATGTGCAACGCTTCGGCCATTAGCTTTGAAGAAGGACTTGCCGACGGAGACATCCAGCCCTTCTTCTTTACAGGACTTTTCGGTTTTGCCGACAGATGCGATTTCCGGGAATGTATAGACCGCCCGTGGTATGAGCGAATAGTCAGCTATTTTTTCATCGCCGCCCGTGGCATTGACCGCTGCGACCTCGGCCTCAGCAAAGGCGCCATGGGCCAAAAAAGTTGTGCCTACAGCGTCACCAATAGCGTAAATCCCGGGTACGCTCGTTTCCAATTTTTTATTGACCGAAACAGCAGAATTGTTCATCTTTAAAGTCAGGGCTTCGACGGTCTCCTCGTCAACAACCGGTCGTCGGCCAACCGAAACGAGCACCTTTTCAGCCTCGATTGTTTGGCCGCTTTCAAGGTTTACTTTTGCCAGTTCTGCAGTAGTGCCGACTGAGGTGACCTTCTGGCTGGTTAAAGAGTCGATTCCGAGCTTTTTGAATTCGCGTTCGATTAGCCGGCCAACCCACTCGTCCTCCATCGGTATTAGTCGCGAAAGTGCTTCTACGATTGTTACTTTTGTTCCTACTGCGGCATAAACGCAGGCCATCTCGCAGCCGATTACTCCACCGCCTACGATTACCATCGATTTGGGTATATTCTCAAGGCCGAGGGCCTCTTTACTACTGATAACAGTCCGGCCATCAAAAGGCAGGGCTGGCAGTCCGATGGCTTCAGAGCCGGTAGCGAGGATTATCTTGCCGGCCTGAATCTGGATTCGTGAGTCTTCTGCCTCGATTTTGATAGTACCTGGAGCGGTGATGACAGCTCGGCCCGGTAGTATTTTTACCTTATGGCTCTGTATTAATCCTGTCAGGCCTTTGCGAAAGCCGGTTACTATGGCGTCCTTTCTTTGCTGCATCTTGGCCCAGTTTGCTGTAGCAGAAGTGACGTCAACTCCCATCAATGCTGCATGCTTTATGGAGAGCAGGGCGTGGGCGGATGCGAGCAAAGCCTTCGATGGAATACATCCACAATTCAGACAGGTTCCGCCGATAAAGCTTTTCTCGACAACTGCGACCGAAGCGCCTCTTTGTGCACATCTGATAGCAGCGGCGTAACCGCCGGGACCACTGCCGATTACTACAACATCAAAACTTTCTGACATAATTTAAGCTCCTTTTCAACTTTGCCTAAACCTTGTGCAAAATGATCTATCTGTTCTTTGGTGCGAAAAGCTGAAACTCACGGATTGTCGGGCCATCAGAAGTCTTTAGGATGTTCAGCCGAACGTAGCGAGCAGTAACCGACGAGAATTCCAGTTTCAGCTTCCTGCCGATTTTCGTTCCCTCGGTGATTGTTCGCCATTGTCCGCCTTCCTTGTATTGCAGCTCGAATTGCTTTACGCGGTCGAATTCCTCACTGATAACTGCGCGATTGAACGTCGTCGCTTTTCCCATGTCGACTTCGAGCCAGGCTTGTTTGGTACCCGTGTCGGTGGCCCAGCGAGTGGCCGGGTCATCGTCCACGGCCTTGTCGGCACTATACTGACGCATGTTCTGGTATACGTTGGAGGCCTTGACCTTTTTTGCCGTTGCAAGTGAGCCGGAGGTAAGAGCACGTGGGGTGATTTCGTTCGCGGGGCCATCGAGCTCGAGTGCAATGATAGTGTCAAGCTCCTGCCGATATGCTTTCGGTACGGAGATATCGATGGCTTCTTTAGTTTGTTTCACTGTTGCAGTACCGCCGGTCAGTACCGAGCTGGTGATGATTTTTTTGGGGATTGGCGGTAGCGTAATGGTATCACCGTCCCAATTAAAAACGTGGACGTAAATGGTTTTGCCCTTGTTTGTACTGGCGCCCCAAGAGCCTGTTTTGAACGGTCCGCCGCGTGTTCCATAGATGCTGCGGCCGTATTTGTTCAGCCATACACCCATTTCCCGCAGTCTATCGACCTGTCGCGGCTCTATTCGGCCATCGGGCATTGGGCCGACGTTGAACAGCAAATTGCCGTCACCGCCGACGGCCGACACGAGTGTCTGGATGCACTGTTTGAGTGATTTCATCTGGTCATTTGGTTTCCAAGCCCACTGGCGGCAGATTGTCATGCAAGTCTCCCACGCGCGGTCGTGTTGGAATTTGCCTATTCTCTGCTCAGGTGTGTCGTGGTCGGCAGCCAGGCCCGCGCGGTTATTGATGATGATGTGAGGCTGAAGCTTTCGGATCATTCTGAAGAGATTTTCGGAATCCCAGTCCTTCGCCGAGCCGCCCAGACCGTCGAACCACATGATATCGAGCCTGCCATATTTAGTACATAACTGGCGTATCTGGTCATGCATAAACTTAATGTACTTGATGTGGTTTTCCGTGCGGTAATCAGGGTGATACCAATCGACAGGGGAGTAATAGAAGCCAAGCTTCAACCCGGCTTTATGGCAGGCGTCGGCCAGTTCCTGGACTACATCGCGTTTGAACGGTGAGTTGGTTATCTTGTAGTCAGTGTGCTTGCTGTCGAACATCGAGAAGCCATCGTGATGTTTTGAGGTGAACACCAGGTATTTCATGCCGGCGTCTTTGGCGACCTGCACCCACTCGTCGGCGTTGAACTTGACGGGATTAAACTTCTTGTAAAGGTTGTCGTATTCTTCAAAAGGAATCTTTCCTTTACCGCTGCGTCCTCGCCGCTCGCCGCCGCGTGACCAGCCGATTTCTGTTCCTTTGAGGCTGACCGGCCCCCAGTGTATGAACAGGCCAAATTTCATTTCGCGCCAGGCCTGCATGTCCTGCTCCCCGGCCCGCAGATAATCTTTGGACGTTTCCGAGCTGCCGGCCTCGACCTGCTTCGTAGAACAGGCTGTAAGCAAACACAGGACTAAACCCAGGTAAATTCCAAATGACCTTATGCTCCATTTTTGATTTGACATAATATTCACCCTTTCGATTTTGAAAATACGCGTTGACAGAAAGCAGTAATATAGCAGAAATTTGCGAAAAACGGAACTCTGAGTTTGCTTTTGTACCAATTTTGAGGAAATCAAAGTCTAAAATCCCCTTATCGGTCCGATTTGCACTCGGCAGGTTGAGCGAGAGTTCAAAAAACCTGATAAAAGGTCCGATGCACTGGTTTTTTTAGGCTTTTATATCAACCAGTTTTTTACATACTTTTTACAGACTGAGGGAGCCATACGAATGTATAATGATTTGCAGCTCGTCACAAAAATATTGAAAAAGATTTTAGGAAAGAAAAGAGTATGAACCGGGAAAGAAAAGTTATCGCTGCGTTCATTGGGATATTTTGTGTGATTGGATTGTTGTCTCTGACCAGTAACGGCGTGTTTGGTTCAAGGACGGAAGAATTCGGAGACAAGCCAATAAGCCGCCAGCCCAACTGGCTTGAGGACGTAAGGGCCCTTGTACAGTCACCTCGGCTTGTGCATTCGAGTAAGGCTGATGGTGATGAGGACTATTACTTCAAAGGTGATACTTCGGCCTTCAATGAATTCTTGCGAAAGTTTGGGGCCGTGAACCTGCCCAAGCGCAGGATTGCTGTCAAGAACCAGTACGGCAAAGTAAGCCACCGCCATTTTGACTGGGTATTGCACATACCTACACAGACAGATTCCAAGGGTGGAAAAGACCGCGAGGCTAAAGAAGCATATCCGTCGGTCACGGTCTATGCGGCTGCAAGTGGGATAACCGTCAGCGACATCGTTCCGCCCGAAAACGGCGAGATGTTCGCTGTCGAGAGCGCCGAGGAAGACCAGTGGCAGGTGGCAAAGGGGGTGGAGAGAGCCAACAAATGGGCGAAGGCAAGGCGTAAGTGGCTTGAGTTCATAGGGCCACATATAGAAAGGCTAAGGCGTCAGGACAGCGACCCGTCCATACGGTGGGTTGAGATGCGAAGCAATCTGGTGTCGGAGTATCTTCCGGGGCACATAATGCGACTGATTGAGACGACACGGATCGGACGGTCACGAATCTACGCTGTGTCGGTTTCGGGCGATGTAATTGACTTGGGCAGCGGCACGTGGTCCCGGAAGAAGGATGAGGAGCATTCCAGGAACCGCAAGCTTTCGGACTTCCTACGTGCACGGAGCATCGCAGTTACGGGCGCAAATGCAGCCATTAGTCTCGTGAAGCTGACAGAGGAAGTTTCCTACGCGCCCATGCAGGCCACAATGCTGAGGCGGAGTACGAATAACTTTACGATCTTCGATTCTCGCTTGTACGACAGATTGAGTTGGAATGAGAACTGGGAATATGATGCGAAGAGAAACGAGGGATACTGGTTGGTGACTCGGTCGTATGTGGGGCCTCCGGCTTCGATCATAGTGCCGCCGAGGTGGGAGATAGTCCTCGACAAAAAGGGTCACCTTGTAGAAATACGCCATAAGTGAGGCCTACGATTGCTTCGCTATGGTTGTGTGTGCGGCGTCGAACATTCTAACGCCGCCTGTGTCGAGCTGGAGGATTAGGCCCTTTTCGGGGTCTATTCCAATGCAATTACCGGCGAATTCCCGGCCGTTATAGATAAGCTTCACCCTGTGGTTTAGTTGGATACTTAGTTGACGCCACTTCTCTGTAACTTTTTCGCGGTTTATTTCCGCGACTTCGAGCCAATGGTCTACCGAGGTAAGTAATCTTTTTGCCAGCGAGACTCGGTCGGCAATTGAATGACTTTCGATGTCGATGCTTGTCGCGATTGGTTGTAATTCAGCGGGAAAAGAGTCTTTCTTTTGGTGACAGTTTATTCCAATGCCGAGGATATAGGCACCGCCGTCGTTATTTAGTTTTGATTCGAGCAGGATACCGGCCACCTTTTTGCCATTGAGAATTATATCGTTTGGCCATTTGATTTTTGCTTCGGCGCCACCGATTTTACCAATCGCGTCGGCGACTGCTACGGCACAAGTAAGCGAGAGCAGCTCGGGATTTAGTTTGCAATCAGTTAAAACAATTGAACATTGAATACTATCTGCCCGGCCGCTGTGCCATTTTGAGCCGGCCCGGCCCCTGCCTGCGGTTTGCTCTTCGGCAAAGACTACAAGTCCATCATTGTTCTTGTTTTTTGCATACTCGGCGGCAATATCGTTTGTGCTTGATGTGCGGCTATAAACGAGGATTTTTCTGCCGATACGCTTGGTCTTCAGATTTGCCTTTATTCGGTCAGGGTCCAGTTGGTCGGTATTCGCCCAAGCCATAGGTTACCTGTCGAGCCCAATGTCAACGGCCCTTGCCGAATGAGTGATTGCACCTATAGCTATTCTATCGATGCCGCATTGGGCGATAGCTGAAACGTTGCTTAATGTTATGTTGCCTGAGGCCTCGAGGAGGGGTTTTTTGTTTTTGCCGCACATTTCGTTCCGCATGTCCACAGCATGTTTTAACTGCCACTGGCCCATATTGTCGAGCAGCACAATATCAATATCCGGGATTTTCAACACGTGGTTAAGCTGGTCATCGACGTGGTCGACCTCTACAGCGATGAATTTGGCGCCTTTGATCTTCTTGGCTTGTTGGATTATTTTTTTCAGTTTCGGGTAGAAATTTCTACCGAGCTGCGCCAAATGATTATCTTTAATCAATATGCCGTCATATAATCCCAAACGGTGATTGTATCCGCCGCCACATCGAACAGCGTATTTTTCGAGGATTCTCCAGCCGGGCATTGTTTTTCTCGTATCGTAAATCTTCGCCCTTGTTCCCTGAATGGCACGAACATATTTGCGTGTTGTCGTCGCTATGCCGCTAAGTCTCTGCATAAAGTTGAGCATAACCCGTTCGGCACTTAATGTGGAGCGCAAGGGGCCGTCGATTGTAGCGAGTTTGCATCCGACGTAAGCCGAACCACCGTCATTGACATATACCTTTAGCTTAAGTCTTTTATCGTATTGCTTGAGGATTTCTCTGACGATGTCCATTCCGCATACAACTATTTCCTCACGCGATATGATATTCGATTTGGCGATAGTATCGTCTTTAAAGAGAAGCTCACTCGTCATATCGCCTTGCCCGAGGTCTTCTTCAATTGCCATTTGGATAAGTTGCTGTACTTTTGCAATGTTCAGTTTTTTCATTTTTCCCCTTTTGCTTAGCTCTTCCGAAGTCAGCTTTTTTTTCGCCCAACCTTCCGGCCACGAATCGGAGCCGGTTTTTGTCTTCGTAATACTCTGCACTTATCGCAGATTAGCTTATTCGGGCAACCGGTGTCGGAGCCACAATTCAAACATGGAAATACCTTTTCTTTAATTCCCACCGATTATTACCTCCTGAGGCTGGCAGAGAAAAATCTCACCCAGATTAAGAGTCTTGTTTACCTCGTTCACAGCAACCATAATTTCAAGACTAACAATATGTTCAAAATTGTAACTTACCAGTGCATCAGCTTTCCAAACGGTTGCAATGGCAATATGAAGAGCGTCAGCTTTGAAATTAGAAGGTACAATATTTTTGTTACAATAAGCTTGTGCGAGTTCCTCTGCCTGCTTTCTCAAACGTATCGTGATTGGCTTTAGTTTAGCTTGCTCGATTTTTTGCCATAGCTTTTTGGCAATATGTTTTGGTGCGGCCTCGACCTCTTGTTCACTGACCCAGGAATAAACGCCGGTAAATCTTCCATCAGCAATCTGCTGCAAGAGCAGATTAGCTTCAGCAAAGCGTCCTGGATTACTATGATTTAATGACCAGCCTAATATCGATGAATCAAGATATAGCCGTAATTTCCTCATGAAAAGACTTCGTTCTATGGGTCGGATAATTTATAACCATATTAGCATAAATAGCTAACACCAACAAGTGCATAATTTTCGGCATGAACATCGGCACCGAGGTACTCTTCGATTGCCATTTGGATAAGTTGCTGTACTTTTGCAATGTTCAGTTTTTTCATTTCCATTTTTCCGTAGCTATTAAGTGGCTAATCAATCTGATATTTCCTATTAATAAGGTTACAGAATATCATTTTTTCCTTAGATATCCCACAGCATAAAGGTTGAGAGCAGCATTTTTTTCCTCTGAAATTGGGTTTGTTTGGGTTTGTTTTGGCATTTTATTGGCTTTAATTGGCTTTGAATTGGCTTTGATTGGGTTCGTTTGGGTTCGTTTTGGGTTCGTTTTTCCCGCGTTGACCAAGTGTCCTTTTATCATAATCCTTTGTTATTACTTTATTTACGTTCATTTGGGCTTTCGGCAAATTGGGTTCGTTTTGCATAAAAAGTCTGATTTGTAGAGATCTCATTACATCTGTAAATGTTTCTTTACAGATGTAAAGCGCTTTATAGGCACGTAAGTCGTTTATTAATCGCGGATTACGCAGATTAAACGGATTTATTGCCACAAAGAGACAAAGGCACGAATTTTTAACCGCTGAGAACGCAGAGATCGCGGAGGTTTTTGGCCGGCTAAATAGGTGTTTATTTGTCATTAATACACCCAAATGTTTAAAACATTGGCTCTTATGATGCAAAATAATGCTTTTTAGTTGTTTAAAATGGCTCCCTGCCTACTGCATGCAGGGATACGTGGGCCACGACCCCACTATTGCGGTTCTCCGCTAAATCTGCCATTACTATGGCGATTATAATTATACCAAACTATCCCAAAATGTTCAATGAAAATCAAACTTTTTTAATAAAAATATTATTTTTATCCTAGATGCGAGGGATTATGGGTGAGGGATTAGTACCACCTGAGGGTGCAGGCGGACACCTTTAATTACCCCATTGGCTTTCAAACTTTAAAAATAAACATCGTGCCTATGGTGATGTCCGACGATTCACGATTTAGCATGCTGCTCTTTCAAGGTTGTCCAAGAAACTTGTCTTAAATTTTGGTATGCTTTGCTTAATAAATGATCCAGTTTCTGTCGGCCAATAGGGGCTTTTAAAACACCGATATTTTTTTGATACTCAGAACATCCATCAAAGTAAGCATTCCAAAAATGCAATATCGGCAGTTTTATGCGATATGCGCATGTGTCCACAAGGTAGTAAAGAGCATCACCCTCGTCTTCGTCATATACCTCACCGATACCTATGTATTTGACGACTCTCTTATCGCGCCAATAGATGATTCGGTTCACGGCATCACGATAACAAGATATCAATCGAGCTCCTATATTTGCTGCGAATGTACCTATCGGCTCATCTACTTCCAACAGTGGTTTTTCTAATTTTTCTCGCAAACTGAACGCCTCCGATTTTCTCGTAGGCATTTCTGGCTGAGTGAGACATGAAATGATCTTTTTCAGCCTACTAATCTGCCAGCTTGCGTATTCTTCATCTTCCTTTCTTAAAACTTCGTCATCTTCAAAATGGCAAAGCATACGAAATGCTTCCTCTGACAGGTAGTCGCTCTCGATTGCAGGCCACTTGACCTTAACTTCTTTCGGAGACAGCTTTTTATCCAGTGCAAGTTGTAGCAGCTCCGCTTCGGTTTTCCTAAGGTTAAGCGTTTCAATATCCATGTTACATTCCTTATACGAAAAAACCATGTATTATCGCGGGCGTATCTCAGAGGCCATTACTTTGTCATAGCTAAAGCCTACTTTTGCACAAAGTAACGATAACTCAATCAAACGCCTTGTATAAGCTATATTCTGACAAATTATATTTGTTTTGCACGACTTAGAGCAATTTAATCCGGGAAATCAGGGTCAGCACCTTTTTTATGTCTTTTGTGCTTTTGTGCGGCTAAATGATCACTTTTCTTTTTGCTTGACTCGACGAGAACAAACTCCGGCAGCTCTTTCAATTCTCGCAGTTGGTCCCGCAGGAAGGCCGCCCGCTCGAAGTCCAGGGCCTGTGCTGCTTCAAGCATTTCTTTCTCAATCTGGCCGGCCAGCTCAACTTTTTCATATTCACGGTCGCTAAAATGGATCGCCTGGCGGGCAGTTTGCCTCGCTTTTATCTGCTGGGTCAGGCTTTTGCGGACTTCCTTTCTTATCGTTTCGGGCTTAATATTATGTTCTTTATTGTATTTTAACTGGATTTTTCGGCGTCTGTTTGTTTCGTCAATAGCTTTTTGCATCGAGTTGGTGACCTTATCGGCATACAAAAAGACAGTGGCGTTGATGTTTCTGGCGGTCCTTCCGATTGTTTGTATCAACGATGTATGACTCCGCAGAAAACCCTCCTTGTCCGCATCAAGAATTGCGACGGCTGAGACCTCCGGCAAATCCAGACCTTCCCGCAACAGGTTTATTCCCACAAGAACATCGAACCGGCCTTTGCGTAAGTCCCTCAGTATTTCAATTCTTTCGAGGGTATTGACTTCGCTGTGCAGATAACGGCATTTGAACCCTTTTTTTGATATGAAACCAGCCAGGTTTTCGGCCATTCTTTTCGTCAGGGTAGTAACGAGCATTCGCTCTTTGGCCTGGACCCGTTTGGCGATTTCATCGAGCAGATGCGGTACCTGATTGCCGGCCGGGTGTACGAAGATATCAGGGTCTACTAATCCGGTCGGCCTTATGATTTGCTCGACAACCTCATTATTACATAGTTCCAGCTCGAATGGTCCGGGCGTTGCGGAGACGAAAATGACTTTGGACCAATTCTCCTGGAACTCTTCGAAACACAGAGGCCTGTTGTCCAGTGCGCTGGGTAATCTAAATCCGTGTTCAACCAGGACTTTTTTTCTGCTTCTGTCACCGGCCCACATTGCCCGCACTTGCGGAATGGTAGCGTGGGATTCGTCGATAAATAAAAGGAAATCTTTCGGGAAATAGTCAATCAGCGTGTAAGGTCTGGCTCCGGGAGGGAGCCCCGACAGGTGCCTGGCGTAATTCTCAATCCCGCTGCAATAGCCAACCTCCTCTATCATCTCGATATCATACATCGTTCGGGCCTGCAGCCGCTGGGCTTCCAGGAGTTTGCCCTGCTGTTTCAGCTCCTGCAGTCGCTGTTTTAGCTCTGCCTTTATGCCTGCTACCGCAGAGTCAATTCTGTAGGCGGGCATAATGTAGTGCTGGGCCGGATATATAAAAACTTGTTCCTCGTCGGCCAGGGTCTCTGCAGATATAGGATTTATGTAGCTTAACTTCTCTATTTGATCGCCGAAGAATTCGATACGGATTGCAAAAGATTCGTAAGAAGGATAGAGTTCGACCACATCGCCGCGAACCCTGAATGTCCCCCTCTGGAAATCGTAATCATTTCTTGTGTATTGGATATCAGCCAATCTTCCGAGCAGGTCATTTCTCTCTATAGAGTCGCCCGTTCGGATGGCTACTACAGAAGCTTTATAATCTTCAGGCGAGCCAAGGCCGAAGATACAGGAGACAGAAGCGACGATAATCACATCATCTCTTGTTGACAGACTTGTCGTAGTGGAGAGCCGGAGCCGGTCAAGGTCGGCATTCTTTGATGCGTCTTTTTCTATGTATATATCTCGCTGCGGAATGTACGCTTCCGGCTGGTAGTAATCATAATAGCTGACAAAATACTCGACAGCATTTTCGGGAAACAGCTCCTTGAATTCCTCATAGAGCTGAGCGGCCAATGTCTTGTTGTGGGATATGACGAGTACCGGCAAATTAAACTGAGCTATGACGTTTGCCATTGTGAATGTTTTGCCGCTGCCTGTCACGCCCATAAGGGTTTGGAATTTGGTGCCCGTGCGCAGACTTTCTACGAGCCGGTTTATAGCATCCGGCTGGTCGCCGGCAGGCTTATATTCATTATTGAGTTTGAATTGTGCCATTTGTCAGCCTGTGCTAAGGTTCTATGAATAATAGCAGTATCCAAAAACAATCTATTTTACGCTGGGAGTGGGAAAAACTCAAGAACAAGAAGTTCACCATGACCTATATTGAACAATTAGCACTCTTGTGAGAAATGGGGCCCGCCGTGTAGAACGCAAAAAATCACGTAATCCGAAGCTATCTATACGCACACACCCTTGGCGATTCGTGCAAAAAGTATATTCTGTTACTCTGTCGAAGGTGATTCCTCCGGTTCTGTTTCTGGCTCCGGCTGCTTTTTGGCCTTAGACTTTCGCTTCGCTTTTTCCGGCTCAGATTCGGTTGGCGTCAGCTCAGTATCGATTTCCTCGGAAAGCGTATAAACGTCCTCCAGGGCGGTATTATCAACTTTGTTGCGCATAAGCGAATAGATTATGGTATTGGCAGAGAAGTAAAAACTTATTATAAAAGAAACTACCAATACGACAACGGCCAATAAGAGCATATATACCATGACGGCTGCAACTGTTTGGGACCAATTAGCGGCTGCCAAATCCGGCGGGTCGACCAGGTTCATAAACGTTGGCCCCGGCCAGATAGCTGCAAGCTTCTTGTTGTCACCCAGGACGCCAAGCTGTAAAAACCGATGGGTACACCAGAGTATCAAAAAGGCAAAGAATCGAACGAATACATAACAAATAGCACCATAAACGGCGGCTGTCACGGTATAAAAACCCATCCGCCACGGTTTTGCGTACACATAACTGAAAGAACGGCTTATCGCGTCAAAACAGTCTGAACCATCATAGGCCACGGCAGGAAACATCAGGTTAAAGCCTGCAACTGTTCCTATCGAAACGACCGCTATCAACGCGCCGGCAATCAAAGCCAACAGCATAAAGATACCCATTATCAACTCGCCGGCCCTTGGAATATTGCCAATCAGCCCCAAAAGGAAGATGAACAGACCTATGAAGATAATTATGGCCATCGGTACCAAAGGCGATGTCACGAAACTTGTGAATTTTTTCACACTGAAGCGCAGTGCCTCGGTCAGTCCGGGTTTTTCATCCTGGGCGAATTGCAGCGCTGCAATTCGACAGATGGCTCCACCGGCAATAGAAATCACAACAAGTATTATAAAAAAGAATATGATGAAGTAAAGCAAATGGTATCTCACTGCCCATGTCACTGCTTTAAAATACTCTGCGATATTTGCCACCACGCCCGGGATGTCAAATTTAAAAAGGCAGTTTAGCGCATCGTGAAATCTTCCTGCACCAAAACGCCAAAGTGTGGAAAATACCCCTGTGTGGTCACCGCTTTTGCCGGTACGTGCAATGTATGCTTCTACCTTGTCCGGGTCGTTCATATAATGTTGCAACTCTGTCTCTATAATCCGGCCCCGTGGATCCGTTCTAACAACAACTGTGTTGCTAAAGTCCATAATCCAGCCCGCAAGGCATATGCTGGTTACTGCCAAAAAAGCAATTATCAGTTTGCTTGGTTGAATGGCCATACGGAAAGTTTGGAAAATTTTCAGAAAGAGAATGTTTTTACAAACGTTAGAGGCTTCTTTTTCGTCGCCCATTTTGTGCCCTTTCAAAAAGAATTACAATCTTCCTGGCTTAAGCTCTATAAAGAAACAATAAATATATAATCGTTATCAGCCGATTTCAACAGTTTTTTTGGCTATTTCCCATTTACTGCTTATCCTACGGTCCATCCTGGCCAGTATTGGACGGCTCGCCGGCCTCCTGTGACTGCGATATCTTATACTCAGCGTCCAGCCAGACACCCAGATCCACCAGCTTGCACCGCCGAGAGCAAAAGGGATAGAATTTTGTCTCTTCGGATTTCTCTTCAGGTTTTGCTCTAATAGTGTTATGGCAGATTGGACATTTGTGTTTCATACTGGTGTGTTAGTTTACCCTTTTCGAGAGCAAAATAAAATATATTTTGCCCGCCGTTCCCAGGCGATAAAATTGATGAGGCGGATGTTAAAAAATAGTCTGCTGAACCTTTTCTGGTATGATGATTATTTGATTGAACAAGCTAAAGCCAACTTTAGCCGTTAGAGGATTCTTCCTCCGACTCATCTTCGCTTTCATTTTCCTGCGGCTCTGACATTGATTGTTCCTGCTCTCCTACAAGACCCTGTTCCATCATTCGGGCATATTCAACACAATGTCTGGCCCAGGGCTGTGCTTCGAGCCGGGCCTTGCGTATTGGTTTGTCGGTGCCTTCACAAATGCCATAAGCTCCCTGCTCAATACGCTGCAGTGCATCGTCAGTTTCTCTCAGTAGTTTCCTCTCGCTATCCATCAATCCCAAAGCGAATTCCTGCTCATAATTATCGGTTCCGATGTCGGCCATATGGATTGGCATACTTGACAAATCACCACTGGCATCCATCCGGGATTTTTTCAGTGCCTCATCTTCAAACTCATTTACATTGGAGATAATCTCCCGGCGCTTTTGCAACAACATTTGCTTGAAATGCTCAATAGCAACAGCAGACAAACGACTCTTCCTTGTCCGAGTTGAGCTTGTTTTTTTTGTTGCCGTCTTTTTGCGTTTCTTCTGTGCCACTTCTTACTTTACCTTTCTTACTATTGCTATGCCTTTCTGCACGTTTACAGAAACCATGATTATAGCACATTAACACAACGCTGCATATTATTTATTTATCCAAAATCGCAGTGCTAACTTGTCAAAGTTAAAGCATTGTTAGCACGGTCAAATCTTGCAGGAAAATCCACCATAAGCAGCCTAACTACTTATATTACAAGTAGATACAGACAGATGTGTTGCGGCTACTTCCATCAACTGCTGTCCAGTTTTCGGTCGATTCGGCTTGTGTCTTTTGCAAAATCGCCCAAAGGAATGAAAAAATTTTCCCGGCCAATCGTACCTGTAAAACCTTTAACGCCAAAGACTCTTTCGATTTGCTCGGGCGAGAAAACATCTTTGGCACAGCCATACTGGTAACTGCTGTCGGCTCCAAGAAGCAAGCAGGCGTCTGCGTATTGGGCTGCCAGGTTGATATCGTGTGTTACAGCTACGATTGTTTTACCTTTTTCAAGCTGCATGGCTTTCAGCAAATCATATATGCCAACCTGATGTTTCAAATCCAGGAAGGCTGTCGGTTCGTCCAAAAGCAATATGGGAGTGTTTTGTGCAAGTGCTCTTGCAATAAAAACCCGCTGCCGCTCACCTCCGCTCAACTCTGCGAGTGGTCGTGAGCTGAACTGGGCCGTGTCGGTCATTTCAAGCGCTTCGTTTATAAACTTCTTATCGGCTTGACTCTCAAATCCAAACGTACCTAAATATGGTGTTCTTGCCATCGACACGACCTGGGCCACCGTGAAGTCAAATACCGGCACAAATTCCTGGCGTACAACAGCAATCTTTTGTGCAAGCATTTTGACTGAATATGATTCTATAGGCGCTGCATCGATATTTATAGAACCGGCTTCCGGCGTCAGCACTCGACAAAGCAGATTCAGCAACGTTGTTTTACCTGCGCCGTTTGGTCCTGCTATCGCCAGAAATGTACCCTGCATTACTTCAAAGCCGATATCCTTCAAAATTGAGGCTTGTAACCTGTAGCCGAAACTGAGATTTTCAACCTTAATAATAGCACTCATTTTAGCCAGCTAACTTTTCTGCTGTATTTGGCCAGCAGGATTAGAAAAAACGGCCCGCCCGCAATGGCTGTGATAACGCCTACCGGCAATTGGGCGGGGGCAACGATTATCCGAGCGATTGTGTCGGCGATGACTAAAAATACGGCTCCGATTATCGCACTAAGAGGCAGCAATTGACGATGGTCCGGCCCGAATACCAGCCGAACTCCGTGAGGAATGACAAGACCTACAAACCCAATAAGCCCGCTTAGACTAACCGCAATCGCGGTTATAAAAGCTGCAAAGCCGAAAGCAACCACTCTGGTTTTCGCTGTATCAACGCCAAGCCCTTTTGCCTCTTCTTCACCGAAAGTCAGAACGTTTAACCTATGAGAAATGCAAAATAAGGCGAATATTCCTGCGAGGATACAACCTGCGCTAACACCCAGTACAGACAAGCTTTTTTCTGTTATGTTGCCCATAAGCCAGTATATTGTCACACGTAGCTGATCGCTTTTTGCGATTGACGTTAAGAACATAATCACCGCAGAAAAGAAGGCGTTAATTACCACGCCGGCAAGCAGCAGGCTTGTTACCTGTGATTTCCCCGTAAAACTTCCGATGCACCAGACCAGCCAGACTGTCCCAAGCGCCCCCGCAAATGCAAAAACCGCTATTGGTGAGCCACCCCAGAAACTCCAGGTGACACCGGATATAACCGCAGTAATTACCCCCAGTCCTGCACCACTGGATATTCCGAGAATATAGGGGTCGGCCAGCGGATTTCGTAAAATCGCCTGCAAAATGACGCCTGAACAGGCCAGGGCCGCTCCCACTAAAGCAGCCAAAATCACTCGCGGCAATCTAACGCCGACAAAAATTTCGTAATCTATATTCTCGCCCGCAACCTCACCAGGACCGGCCAAGACCTTTTGTAGAGAAATCTTTTGTGTTCCAACTACAGCACACAGACACATCACCACGCCCAGCACTGCTAAACAGACTACAACTCTAACTGCCAATTTTCCTGATGTTAGCATTTCAGCCATCGATTTATCTGACCTGTTGTGCTGCATTTTGTTTCTGTGCAAAGATATCCGGATGTAAGCACTGAGCAATCAATTCTATGCCCTGGCATAATCTTGGTCCTAACCTCGTTACGGTATCCGGCTGTACTACGTAAATCCTATGGTTTTTGACAGCCGGCAGATTTGCATACCTGCTCCAAAATTTCTCTGCGGCCTTTTGCTGCTCAACTATACTGCTTTTCCCCATGGCCGACTGGATTATTGTCTCCGTACCACAGGTCAGAATCTCTTCGGTTCCTATAGGCGGATACAGTTGAAGGGTATTGCCGATAGCATTTTCTCCACCGGCCAGCTCAATCAATTCGTTTATAAACGTATTTCTGCCGGCCACACGTAAAGGTTCGGCCTGAACAACCCACAAGACCTTGACTTTATTAGCGGAACCAAGTTTCAATTGCAATTCATTTAGTTGACTGCTGATATTTTTTACCAATTGGTCGGCATTCGCCTTACAGTCTGTTGCGGTGCCGATTTTTTGAATCGCTGTTAAAAGCTCGTCAATCTTCTCTATCTTTAGAGTCAGAATCCGATAGCCCAGCCTTTTCAAGCTATCTGCAACGGCTTTTTGCTGCTCGAACCACAGCGTAACCACCAACTCCGGCCTGGCAGCTAAAATCGCTTCAGTATTCGGCTGCCAGAATGCCCCTATCTTTTTTTTATTAGCTGCCTTGAGAGGGTAATCGCTGTCGTTTGAGACCGCAACGATTTGCTCACCCAGCCCTAATGCAAAGAGAATTTCAGTAAGGTTAGGTGCAAGCGAAACAATTCTTGCAGGCTTATTCGGCAGGGGGGTGATGTTCCGGTTATGAACCTTCGTAACACCAAATATCACAAAACCGGCGCCAGCCAAACAGAAGATTATAACAAGCAGCCACAACCTCTTCATTACGTTCTCTTAAACTGCTTTTGAAGGTCACTTATTGAAAATTTTATCGTAGTGGGCCTGCCGTGAGGACAACGACTTGCCCTCTCTACAATTTGTCTATCCGCAAGTAGCTGCTCCATTTCGTTGTCGCTCAGCTTTTGGCCGGCTTTGATGGCCGCCTTACATGAAGCCATATTCAAGACCTCATCGAGCAATCTTTCGGCATCAAGGCCTGCGTCCTTACGGCTGAGCAAATCGATTAAATCCTGAATAAAATCGAGCGGTGCCGCCTTGGCCAGCAAAGTTGGAAACGCCTGTATGGCCATAGTCTTCGGGCCAAACGGGGCAAGCTCGATACCCAATTTTTCAATCAGCTCGGCGTTGGTTTCAAGCACATCGGCCTGAGACACAGTAACCTCAAAGCTTTCAGGTATCAACAGCTTCTGTGACTCGAGTTTGCTTTCCCGTATTCGCCTGCATAAATTCTCGTATATTATGCGTTCATGAAGCGCATGCTGGTCGACAATGATAAATCCATCGTCTACCTGAGCAACGATAAAACTGTCATGTATTTGCAGGAAATTTCTATCAAATTGCGGCCTTTCGTATCCGGTCTCTCGTGTCCGGTGTCCTGCTTCATAGCCTGAGCCTTGCCTTTCACGTGCAAATTGCTGCTGGGTTTGAATAGGTCTGTGCTTTTTAAAAAATTCAGCCATTGCATCGGCGATTTTCTGGTTCCTATAACCCCCTTCAGACGAACCTTGTCTTTCTGTTAGCGGAATCGTTGAAGCCGGCAACTTTGCGTTAATGTCCAGGTCCATACCTAACAGCTTTTCCCGCAGGCACCCGAGGACCTGAGAGTGGACCAGATTGGCATTATAAAAGCGCACCTCAATCTTCGTGGGATGCACATTCACATCTATGTCTTCATAGGGCATTTGAATAAACAAAAAGACGATGGGGAATCTGTCCGGTTCCAAGCACCCTCGATATGCCTCTTTAATTGCATGCGAGATAAATTTGTCGCGGATGAATCGGCCATTCAGGAATACATATTGAAATTTATTATTTGTTCTTGAAATGCATGGTTTGCCCAGAAGAGCAAAAATATCCAATCCTCTTTCATTGCTTCTGGTTTCTACCGAATTTTCAGCAATCTCAGATGAGAACAATTCAGCTATGCGCTGGCGAAGGTCTTGTCTGCCGGATAATCGATAAAGCTCTCTGTCGTTATGTATCAGCGTCATATCTAAATCGCAATTTGCCAGTGCGAAGCGTGTGAAATGCTCGATGATGTGGCCCATTTCGGTATTGGTGGTTTTCAGGAATTTACGTCTGGCAGGTAGTTTATAAAAAAGGTCACGTACCTGGATTGTTGTGCCGTAACCCCCACCACAAGGGCTGACGTTACTTTTATTCCCACAATCTATCTCGACGCAGTTAGCCCCGGCTTCGGCCTTGGTTCTACTCACAGCCCTGACCTGTGCCACTGCGGCAATGCTTGCCAATGCTTCGCCCCTGAATCCGAGTGTAGATATGCCGCGCAAGTCTTTGGTGGTTTTGATTTTGCTTGTGGTGTGCGGTTCAAATGCTGCGGCCAGGTCTTCGGCATCCATCCCGCAGCCGTTATCGGCGACCGATATTAATTTCCGTCCTCCATCTTCGATAGATACTGTTATTTTTGTCACCCCTGCATCGATGCTGTTTTCAATCAGTTCCTTGACCACGCTGGCGGGGCGTTCAATCACCTCGCCGGCTGCAATCATATTAACCATATTCTGGTCAAGGACGGTAATTTGACCCATTGGATCCTCCCACCCCAATTTTAGTGTTTACATATAGCTTGCTCTTTCTGTCCGCTATATGCTAAATGCTCTATAGTATCAAACTCTGACCGGTCATTTCTTCGGGCTGTGGAAGCCCCATCATTTCCAGTAAGGTAGGCCCTACGTCGGCTAACCTACCGTCTTCACGTAGTTTTTTATCCTTGTAGCGGTCATCGAAAATAATCAACGGCACGTCACCAACAGTATGCGCGGTATGCGGCTGGTTCTTTTCCTTGTCCCACATTCTCTCAAAGTTGCCGTGGTCAGCGGTGATTATTGCCACGCCGCCCAGACTTTTGACTTTGTCCAGGACCCTGCCCACGCACTCATCGACCACCTCAGCCGCTTTGATTGCTGCTTCCAATATGCCGGTATGGCCAACCATATCAGGATTGGCGAAATTGACCATTACTACATCATATTTGTTCGAGTCAAGTCTCTGCAGTGCAACATCAGCAACCTCGTAAGCGCTCATCTCCGGCTTTAAATCGTACGTCCGAACCCGCGGTGAGGGCACTATCTGTCTGTCTTCACCTCTGAATGGCTTTTCGGTGTAATCGTTGAAGAAGAATGTCACATGTGCATATTTTTCCGTCTCGGCGCAGCGAAATTGCTTCAGGCCCAGGGAACCCCAGTATGCACCGAGGATATTTTTCATTTTTGGCAGCTTTGGAAAGGCGACCGTTACCGGTAACGTTGCATCATACTCAGTCAAACACACGTAATATATGTCCGGCTTGGTTGGCCTGGCAAATTCTTTGAAGTCCGGGTCAACAAATGCACGTGTGATTTCACGAGGCCTGTCACCGCGGAAGTTGAAGAATATCACGCCATCGCCGTCCTCGATAGGGGCTATGGGCTCGTTGTCACTGTTGACGATACAGGTCGGCTCGATAAATTCATCCGTCACATCTTTTTCATAACTTTTGGCAACGGCTTCTGCCGCGGTGGCTGCCTTTATGCCTTTGCCGGTTCTCAGACATTCATACGCCTTTTGCACACGGTCCCATCGGCTGTCACGGTCCATCGCGTAGAATCTGCCGCAAACAGTCGCGATTTTGCCTACACCGATCTCTTTGGCTTTCTTCTCGATATCGGCTATGTATCCTGCGCCGCTATTAGGCGGCGAATCCCGGCCATCAGTAAATGCGTGGATAAAAACATCCTCTATGCCGTTTCTTTTTGCCAGCTCAAGCAGACCATACAAGTGGTCTAACAGTGAGTGTACACCAATGTCACTACACAGGCCCATAAGGTGTATTTTGCCGTTATTGTTTTTTACAAATTCGTCTATATTCTGAAATTCCTTATTCTCGAAGAATGAACCATCACGAATAGCTCTGCTGATTCTCACCGATTCCTGGGGTACAATCCTGCCGCCCCCGATGTTTTGATGCCCGACTTCGCTATTGCCCATCGTCCCGGCCGGCAGACCCACATCTTCACCACTCGTATGAACGAGGCAGTGTGGATACTCGGCCATCAGCATGTCATCCGTCGGGGTATTGGCACACTTGACGGAATTATATTCATCTTCATCCGGATTCGGATTGTGACCCCAGCCGTCGCGGATAATTAGTACGAATGGCTTGTTCTTCAGAACCGGTTTTTGTTTTGCCATGAAGGCCCTTTCAAATACGAAATACAAAAGTACACTATCCGCACTTTACCTTTTTACTTATTAAGCCGATATAATATAGAGTTGCGTTAAAAATGTCAAACATTGAAAAAAGGTCCGAAAATGAAAGCTTTGGGTCGCTAAAAGTCTTTGACAGCAGCGGTTACTATGGTATAATTGCCGCCAGTTAAGAATTACCCTGCTAAGTGTTTGCAAATAGTGCCGGCAGGGCTGCCTGATGTGGTGAAAGGGGATTTTGTATGTCTGATAACATGAAAATCTATCTTGGAATCTGTATATGCCTGACTGGCTTAGTCTTGTCATTTTCTGCGGGCTGCGAGGAACAGCAACAGGTTAAAAAGGCGATTGATTTATATCTCGATGGCGTAATGCTCAAGGAGCTCGGCGAGAATGAAATGGCCGTCGAGAAGCTCAACTCGGCTATAATATTAAACAAACGTCTTCCGTTAGCTTATTCTTTGCTCGGCGACATTTATCAGGAAACAAAGGATTATGAAAAAAGCGCTGCGTCCTACGAAAAGGCAACAGAGCTGAATCCCCTGTCCTTCAAAGATTATTTCAATCTTGGCCGGGTTTACCAGATTATGAAAAAACTGGCGCTTGCGGTCAAGGCTTACAGCAGGGCCTGTCAGCTCAATCCCAATCATCTTGACGCGCATATCAATACTGCCAAATGCTATTATGAAATCGGCGACTACAACAAAGCAATCGCGGCGGCAAGACGGGCCGAACGGATCGACCCCAATGTAAGTGAAATTCAGAAAATGCTTGGCAATATTTATAAATCGCAAAAAAACTACGACCAGGCCATTAGCTCCTATAAGCGCGCGCTGGAAATAGATAGTAACGACGCCGGGATTATGACTTCTCTGGCAGTTGTGTATCTAAACAATAATCGCAATGAGCCGGCAAAAGAGTTGTTAATATTAGCGACACAAATCCAACCTGATAATAGTACCGCCCTTCAACATCTTGGATATTGTTATCTGCGACTTGATGATATTGACAAAGCAATGGAAAGTTACGGCAGGGCGATTGAGATAAATGATAAGGATTGGGAAGCACACAGGGGGCTCGGAGTTGCTTATATGATGAGGGTAATCGATAAGACCAATGAAGATGAGCAGCTAAAGACAGAGCTAAGGGCCAAGGCGGTTAAGCACTGGCGCAGGTCTTTAGACCTCAAACCCAATCAGCCTAATCGCGAGAGGTTGCTCAAATTCATAGAGACGTATTCGAAGTAAAATCAATAGCAGACCGGCTCAAGACTAACTATGACAGAGTTTAAGAAAGAAGAAAGTGCCCGGCCGAGTTCAGGTCGGGCTTTTTTGTCCGATACAAAAAAACCGCTTCGCTGCATCTCATTTTTAAGTGGATTTGCGGTGCCACCCTTAAAAGCACAGCTTATCTTCTGGCCTTTAATGGTGCTCGGCCTGGCGCTGGATTTGTGGACTAAAAAGGCGGTATTCGACTTCTTAGAGCATCAGCCACATAATAACAAGTCAATTATAGATGGTTTTTTTCGACTAGTAATGATATTAAATGATGGTGCTGCATTTGGGCTTTTTTCAGGACATCGCTATAGACTAATAGCTGCTTCCATTATCGCACTAATATTCATTTTGGTTATCTTCTTTCGCAGTAGAAATCAGCAAAAGTTATTTCACATAGGCATTGGAATGTTTGCAGGGGGTATTTGTGGCGTTCTATATGACAGAGTTTTTAACGATGGATTAGTTCGTGACTTTATAGATGTCTATATCCGCATCTTTTCCCGCGAGTATCACTGGCCGGCATTCAATGTCGCAGATAGTTTGCTCTGTGTCGGCGTGGGATTGATGATTTTTTCTGCTGTTCTTACTGACAAGTCTCCTCCAGAACGTGCTCAGCAGCATAAATAGGGGTATTTGACGCCGTCCCAAGTGCGATTGCATCGGAAGGACGGGAGTCAATTTCGACAGTTCGCCCGTCCAGGCTCAGGTATATCTTTGCATAAAATGTATGATTACGCAGGTCATTTATTACTATCTTTTCTATTTTAGCACCGAGACTCTCAATTACACCGCCCAATAAATCGTGCGTCATCGGGCGGGGGGGCTTTATGCCCTTTAACCGGCGGTCAATTGCAAAAATCTCAACTATCCCGATAACGATGGGAAAACTGCGTTCTCCGTGACGCTCTTTTAAGACAATTACCTGCTGGTCGGAAGTCTCGTTAATAATGATACGCGACAATTCCACTTCGACATCCATTCTGACACCGCCTTTACTTATTCAACTCTCCAATTCCGAAAGGTGTTTTTCAACAACCTTTAACTGTTCTGATAACTCAACTAATTTTTTTCTGACCTGTTCGACTACTTCCGGTTTGGCCTTGTTAAGAAAATCTTTGTTAGCTAACTTGGCCTGCACCGCTTCTCTGGCTTTTTCTATTTCCTGCTTTTGTTTTTCTAACCGGCGCTTTTCGGCTTCCGGGTCAATAGCATCGTGTACATAAACTTCCGTTGCATCCGCGACTGCAACCGCAGCGTTAGGTGGTTTTATAATCGCTATTCCCGCTTCAAATTCTTTAACTCCAGCCAAATGTTTGATGAGTTCGGCGTTCTTGTTCAAAATATCCACACTTTCTTGTTGTGACTTTATGGATACATCTTTCAGTTCTTTTGGTGGTATATTTCTACTGCTTCTAATATCCCGCACAGTCCGAATTACAGCCTGGACGGTTGCAATCTGTTTTTCCGCATCCCCGTCCAACAAAGAATCCAGTCTCTTCGGCCACTGGGCGATAACCAATGCTTTTGCCTCTCCAGCTTCAGCCAAATCCCGGAGCTTTCTCACTGGTGCGATTTCATTTAGCTTCTGGAATATTCCCTCAGTGATAAACGGCACGAATGGGTGCAGCAAGCGCAAAATCTGGTCCAGCACAAAAGCAAGTACATTTTGAGCGGTCGGCTTTTGCTGCTCGTCCTGCATTCTCGGTTTTATCCACTCCAGATACCAGTCGCAGAACTCGTTCCAGAAAAATCTGTAAAGCTGCGCTAACGGCTCGCTGTATTTGAACGCCTCCAGGGATTCTGTTGTCTCAGCAATTGTCTTGGCCAAGCGAGAAAGAATCCATCTATCGGTGATTGTCATTTTTGCTTCGTCAAATTTATCGGGGTCGACGCCTTCAAGATTCATCAAGGCAAAACGCGAGGCGTTCCAGAGTTTATTACAGAAGTTTCGGCCGATATCGAATTTCGGTGACGTATTCTCCTCTCGCCCATCGGGCAGTTTCATTTTTTGCACCGGCATTCGAATGTCCTGTGTATCTGTAGTCATGCTGGCTAAAGTAAACCGCATCGCGTCGGCGCCGTGGCTGTTAATTGCTACCAGCGGGTCGATTCCATTGCCCAGACTCTTGGACATCTTGCGTCCTTCGCCGTCCTGTATCATCGCGTGGATATAAACATCGCTGAACGGAATATCACCAACACAGTACTGGCCCATCATCACCATCCGCGACACCCACAACGTAATAATCTCGCGGGCTGTACAAAGCACATCGCCGGGATAGAAAGTCTTTAGCTCCGGCGTCTCGTCCGGCCAACCCATCGTACTAAAAGGCCACAACGCCGAGCTAAACCAAGTATCCAGTACATCCTCGTCTAGCTCACAAGACATGATAAGTCTACGATGAAGTTTATCTATTTGATTATAGGCATCTCCACCAAACTCATCCTTAAACTCTCTAATTCTTTCTTCTTTTTCTTTTTGAAACTGTTTTAGCAAATCTTTTGTCAGATTGGGGTTCGGTAAGGATTTTTTTTCGCTGATGATCTTAACAAGAAAATCCAGCATCATATCGGCTTTGGGGGAATTACTGCATACATGAAAACGATAGCGCTCTTCGTATGACCTATACCATGAGATATCATCGTTAACACCACATAGATTCAATAATTTCGAAAATTCTTGCTCAATATCTTGAATATGCTGCTGTTCTCCTTCTCCTCCTATATTTGCCCGATACGCAGGACTGAACTGGATTGTCCAAATTGGAATCCTATGTCCCCACCAGAGTTGTCTGCTGATTGGCCAGTCGCGGAGGTTTTCCAGCCAGGCTTGATACGTTCTGGCGTAGCGGTCGGGGATGAAACGCAGTCGGCCATCAAGCAAGGGTTTCAGAGCCAGACCAGCTAAAGAATTCACCGGCACATCGGTCCCTTCAATTAATGGTGGCACGGCCATCTTGGCCGTGTCTTCACGGGCTGGAAGCCCGTGCCACTTTATTGGTTTTTTCACAGCGATATACCATTGGTCGGAAAGATAAGGCTCGATAGGAACATGACTGCGATAACTGTGTCCGACCTCGTGGACATATTCTCGAACGTCCTCAAGAAGCTTTTCCTGACGGAACCATTCGACGATGGCCTCACGTGCCTCGAAGCGGTCCATGCCAAGTAAGGCCTGCGCTTCCGGTGCATTTGCATCTTCCCAGCCGTACTTGTCGCTGATGGACCCGTCCGGCGCCATTACGTTTACTATGTCCAGGCCGTGCCGCTGGCCAATCTCCCAGTCATCAGGGTCGTGGGCGGGGGTGACTTTTAGAAAGCCGGTTGAAAACTTCGCCTTTTCATCCTCACTTTCAGGATTCGGCAAAACAACATGCTCGTCAGCGATGATAGGGATGATGCGACCTACAATTGGAAGTCGCACTTTTTTACCGAGCAAAATGCCGGCCCTCGGGTCAGTGGGATTCATAGCAACGGCTGTATCACCAAGCATCGTCTCCGGCCGGGTAGTGGCAACAGTAACATGTGTTATAGTGATATGACCATCTGTGGCACGGGCATCCTGCCCGTGGTTGACATAACCATGAGGACTGGACACATCATCCATCTTCACACCAACCCAAGGCCACTCTTCAAGCCCAGCCTTACTTGGACTACTCAGGACGTAGTTCACTTGGTGGATGAAGTCCTTTTCGTCCCGAATGAGATGGTCGTAATACTCACTTTGCCAGAACGCTCCACTGCGCCCCAGCACTTCATTGGCCTTGGTTGCCGTATAGGATTTCCAGGAATGTAGGATGTCTGGAAGCTCAATCCCTTTATACGGCTTGAGGACTGCATGAACATGATTGGGCATGACAGCCCATGCAATCAGGTTGTATCGTTCGCCGTCAAAGTGCTTCATGGCATTCTGAACCAATTCAGCAATCCGCGCATCCCGCAGATAGCATTGCCCGTGCCCTGCATTGAGATGCAACTCAACGCGATTGGAATAGAGCTGAGCAAGCTCGCGCCGCTCATGCTGAGTGGGTTCACGGCCTTGCTCCTCGGCTCGCTGAATGATCTGATCCCGCTCCATGCGCCAACATTCAAGGGCATCGTCGGGTATTGAATCGGCCAGACGGAACGTTACGGCATACGTCGCGCTACCTCGGATCCAGTGGGGTAGGTAAGCACCATGGCGTTTACACACTTCATCGCCGCTAACAAACACGGACGAGACGTCTGTTGGACTCACGGCCTGGAAGGCCGTGCCACAACCAATCTCAACCGGTTCGACAAGTGGGTATCTCAAGTACCAGAAATGCCCTTGTACTGTCTCGTGTTCGACCTCGTCATCGGCCAGCACCGTCTGCGTAGCCGGGTCCCAGTTGACCAGCCTTTTGCCCCGATAAATCAGGCCGTCCTTAAAGAGTTTAAAAAAGGCGGCACGCACGGCTTTCGCACACACTTCATCCATCGTAAACCGAGTCCTCTCCCAATCGCAGGAACAGCCCATCGCTTTTAGCTGTTCGATAATCTTAGCTTCGTATTCGTCCTTCCAGGCCTGCACACGGGCGACGAAGTCCTCACGCGCAAAATCCGTTCGTCGCCTGCCTTCCTCCGATAGAATTCGCTTCTCAACCACTGTCTGGGTAGCGATACCTGCGTGGTCGGTCCCCGGCATCCATAGGGTGTTGTAATTTTGCATCCGGCGGAAACGAATCAAAACGTCCTGCAATGTGTTATTCAGCGCATGGCCAACATGCAGTGGGGCGGTAACGTTGGGCGGCGGGATCACGATTGTATAAGGCTTTTGGGCAGGTTTACCCCCGTCTGGTTGTGCTTCCGCATGAAAATACGGCTGTGAAAACCAAATTTCGTTCGCCAGCTTCTCTGTCGCCTTAGGCTCGTAAACTTTCGAAAGTTGTTCGGCCATAACCTATCCGATTTAGACAATTGCTTATAAAAAATTCCGGCAAAAATACAATACCGAAATATTATATTAACAAAACCAAACAATAATGTAAAGTCAACAATTTGGTTCAGCAGACATCTTATCCTTACGAGTCTTTCCCGCCGGTCACGCAGGTTTAAAATGTTACATATTTCCCAACTTTTTAAAAAATCTTCAAAATATTATGTTGCACCTGGCTGCAGAGTTACTTATATTCGTCCGTTGTCTTAGGGGCAGACTATCGTAGTCAATGATAGTTTAACCGCTCAATGTAATGTTCTTACAGGATGTTTAGAATTATGGTTAAAGAGAAAGGAGTTTTGTTATGGGTTTAGCTGCTATGATTATTGGGATTGTTGCTGTGGTTCTTGGGATTATTCCCGGTTGTGGTCTTGTGTTTGGCCTTCCTCCGGCGATAGTTGGGCTTATTCTTGGCATTGTTGATGTGAAGAATAAGTCAAAGGCAAAGCAGCCAAAGGGAATGGGTATGGCAGGAGTTGTGCTCAACGCAGTAGCAATTGTCTTCATTATTCTGTGGACGATTATATTCGCCGCTGGCGCAGTCGTCACAAGAGACGTGATAGAAGACTTCAATGTTCCTCCTATTGAGCGGTCAATTGACGAATAGAGGTTCCGGACGGCGAACGTACAGGATTGTAAACTGGGTCATATTTGGCCTGATGCTGTACTTGCTCTCACTGCCTTTTTTGTCGCCATTGTTTGAAAAATGCTTCCCTCGGGTATCGGGTGTGTGTCTCTATCGAGAATTTTCGGGACACCCGTGCCCATTGTGTGGAATGACAAGGGCGGTAGGCGCGGTCCTGTGTGGAGATTTTCACAGGGCCGTCTCATTAAACCCCCTGAGCATTCTCACCGTGTTGTTTATTCTGTCCGAAGTGATTTTTCGAGCGGTCCTGTTGTGTTTGCACCTCAGCCGGAGGTTTCGGTCTTTATTGGTACGCACAGATATATTCGCTCACTTATTGCTTGCGGGCATTTTTATCTGTTATATCGGCATGTTCATATTTAAACGTTTCTTCACGTAGTCATCAGGTGGGCAAAAAACTGCTTGACCTGATCTTTCGCAGCCCTTGTGAAAGAAAGGTTAGTCGAGGTTCATCGTCATCAGGAACTCGGCGTTGGTGCGGCACTTGGCAAGCCTGCTCTTGAGCAGTTCGACTGCTTCGGTCTGGTTCAATTCGCTAAGGACCCTTCGCAGCCGATATACAAGCTTAAGCTCCTTCGGGTCGAGCAGCAATTCTTCCCTTCTGGTTCCGCTTCGGCTGATGTCGATAGCCGGCCAGGTCCGTCTGTCAACGAGCTTCTTGTCGAGGTGCAATTCCATATTTCCGGTCGCCTTAAACTCTTCGAAAATTACCTCGTCCATTTTTGAGCCGGTTTCAATTAATGCAGTTGCGAAAATACTCAGCGAGCCGCCTTCTTCCATATTTCTTGCTGCCCCGAAAAATCTCTTGGGCATCTGCATTGCACTGGCGTCAACACCACCAGTCAGGATTCTACCCGAGTGCGGCACCTCAGAATTGTAAGCTCTGGCAAGGCGGGTTATCGAGTCCAGCAGAATTACGACATCTTCGCCATACTCCACCATTCGCTTTGCCTTTTCGATAACGACTTCAGCTACCTGACAGTGCCTTGCGGCCGGCTCGTCGAAAGTGGAACTTATGACCTCAACGTCATCAGCAGTTTTTCGCTGCATTTCCGTAACTTCCTCCGGACGTTCGTCAATCAGCAGCACTATCAGTTTCACTTCGGGATGATTTGTACTGATGGCGTTTGCCATTTTTTGCAATAGAACTGTCTTGCCGGTCCGCGGTGAAGCAACAATCAGCCCACGCTGACCTTTCCCCACCGGAGTTACCAAATCAAATATTCGCATATTCAGCTCTTCCGTTGTGGTCTCGAGTATTAAACGTTCCTCCGGATGCAACGGCGTCAAATCACTGAATACGACCTTATCGGCAAGGTTATCGGGGGGCTCATAATTAATAGCTTCAACACGCAGAAGAGCAAAATACTTCTCCGACTCTTTCGGCGGCCTGATTTGACCGGATACAATGTTTCCCGTTCGCAGGCCAAAACGCCTGATTTGAGACGGTGAGACATATATGTCGTCCGATGACGACAGATACATATAACTCGGATTTCGCAGAAATCCATAGCCGTCCGGCAGCACTTCCAACACACCTTCACCGTACATTAACCCGTTTTGGCGAATTCGCTCTTTGAGAATTCTGAAAACCAAATCCTGCTTTTTAAGGGCGCTATATTCTATGATGCCCTCTTTCTTGGCAAGATTATGCAGCTCAGACACGGTTAGTTTTTGCAAATCCGTCAAATACAAGTCGCCTTTTTTGATCCGCTCGTATTTAGCGTGTGTGGACTCTTCTTCAGCCTCCTTGGCAAGCTGGGCTTCGTCCTTAGTCTCGACAGTGGCAGCCTCCTCAATTGTAGCCGTGGCAGAGTCTGTCTTCTCCTCTACCTGTTCCGTCTGTTCAACAGGTTCCGTCTGCTCAACAGGTTCCGTCTGTTCAACAGGTTCCGGCTGTTCTGCGACAGCTTTCTTCTTTTTTGTATATTTGCGCTTTTTTGTTGCCTTCTTCTGAGATTTTGCAGCCTCTTTAGCCATTATTGCTCCTTTTTCTTACAATACTCTGTGATTCCGCTGTGAAACTATCACGTGGGAATTCAGCAGGATTTGAGCTTTGAGTAGTAAAACAAAAAATAAAATTTTCTATATCAGGAACGCCTAACACTAATAAGAGTGTTCTACGATAAGCCCCACTTGTCAATTATACAAGAGAAAATAACAGCAATTTGTTTGGCCAATGCCGAGAAACCAGAATTGTTATCTATGGTATTATCGGTGATGGAAACCTTATTGTCCAGAGAAATCTGAAAATTTTCTCGAATTTTTAGCTGATTTTCGTCAAAAACACCAATTTTTTTCGCCCTCTTAATCCTCAATCCCCGCTTACAATCGACAAAAATGAGTTTATCGCATCGTTTGTCCCAGCCCACTTCCGCCAATAAAGGCATATCCAGTACGATGGCCTTGACTTGACTTTGCCCATTATACTTCTCTATTAGCTCCTCCGCTCGTTCTAAAACAAAAGGATGAATTATCTTGTTAAGTGATGACAGCTTTTCGGAATCGGAAAAAACTATACCGGCTAATTTCTTACTGTCAATCTTTTTCTCGGAATTTAAGATGGCCTCGCCAAAAAGACTAACCACACTCTCCTTAATATCTTTCCTATCGAGCAATTCGTGGACGATTTTGTCGGCGTCAATTACCTTGCAGCCCAATTTGGCAAACTCACCCGCGACTGTACTCTTGCCGGAGCAGATACCGCCCAATATTCCTATTATCGGTTTGTTTCCGTCCTTACTCACAACTCCGTACTTTAACAAATCTCGAAGAATCAGTCAAGGGCATTGATATTCTTTCTCGAATCCGAATCCCGCATCCCTGAATGCAGTGGTAGGGTGTGCACTGCACACCATTTTTCTGTCATCCTGAGCGGTGCGCACTCACCCCATGTCATTTCGACCGAAGTCCGCCGTAGGCGGTAATCCACTCCGGTGTCATTTCGAGCGGAGCGCAGCGGAGTCGAGAAATCTGGCCAATAATGTAAAATAACCTCCCCGCATTCACCCATTCACCCATTTACGCATTTACTCAACCTATTTTTGCATTTTGCTCTTTGATTTTTGATTTGTCTATGCTATTCCCCGCCAGTCCCTGCATGCATTAGGCAGGGATCCAGACGTCTTATTTAAACAAATAATCACTCATCCTTAATCATTGATTAGGCAGGGACCCAGACGTCTTTTTAAACCACTTCTCAATTCATCATTCCTTGTAGCGGTTTTATTTATGAGTTTATCCTGAGCGCAGTCGAAGGAATATTCGATATTCTTTTTTCTCTTTTTTCTTTCCCTTTTCAATTCTTTTGTGTTATTCTCTGTTCATATATGCGTGATGTGGACATCGTGAAGAGTGCAGCGAAATATGAGATATAAAAATGAAACCGTTAAGGTCGAGTAGAAAGTGGGTATTGGTCGCTTTTGGGGTTTTACTGGTTCTATTCATCCTTAAGATAGCATTGCTTTTGACCGCCAAGCCGAAAATTACAGTCAATTATTTGGCTGAATACAACCGAACGGCTCGCCCGCAAAATTATGACCCGAATGAAAATGCCGCACCGTATTACCAGAAGGCCTTTGATGCATTCGTTGATATGCCCGGCAAAGTGCAAAGGCTTTATACGAACTGGCCGACGGATTTCAACGAAACCGACCAGAACAAACTCAGACAGTGGGTGGCCTCAAACGAGAAGGCATTTGGGCATTTCAGAGACGCCTGCCGCAAGCCCTATTATTGGCTGGAAAGAAAATCCGGAAAAGACAACTCTATATTAGATATAAAGCTTGCTGAATTAAATATATTTCGTGAATTAACCAGAGCACTGCTCTGGGACGCGAAAATCAAGGCCATCCAGGGTCAATTTCAGCCGACGTTTGAGAATATTCTCACCTGCTACAGTGCGGGCCGGCATAAATGCCGTCCGAATCTGCTTTTGACAGAACAGCTTAACGGGCTTGGTCTTAAAAAGGAGGCCTTAGATAGCGCTCTTGTTATTTTGAATAATACAAATGTTGAAAGTGAAGCTTTGGGATTTTTTCAGAATGCTTTGCAGTCAAAACTTAACACCGATGACTATATACCATCTATACAAACAGAAAAGTATATTCTATATGACGTATTGCAGCGGAAATTTATTGACAATGGCAAAGGTACGGGGCGATTAGCATTTAATGTAGACCTTGAATATATTACTCTCGGTGGTTTGTGGCCCAACCTTAAACATAAATTGTACTATTGTTTTATAGGTCCAACAAGAAATGAGATAGTAGAGCAAATCGAACAAGGTATTGCCATGTACACCTCAATAATGACAAAAACACCGTGGCAAACTAAAAGTGAAAAGAGCGATTACCTGAGAGAAATACAAAAAATTAAAGAAAGGAGCTACTTTTTAGATCACATAGGTGAAAGAGTAGAAAGGATTTTTTATAGTTATCATAAGACAAAAGCACAGACAGATGCTTTGATTACAATTCTTGCGGTTTTGCGTTTCAATAATACAAAAGGATATTTGCCTGAAACACTTGATGAGCTTGTTTCTACCGGTTATCTGAAGGCTGTTCCGAGTGACCCCTACAGCAGCGGCACATTGGTCTATAAACGTACCGAAGATAACTTTAAACTTTACAGCATTGGAGAAGATTTTTCGGACGATGGCGGAGCAATCGAGATAGTCAATAAGGCAAGGCAGGTGCCGGGATTCAGGGGAACAAGCATAATTCCTCACGTATATTCACCTGATATTGTTTACTGGCCTGTTAAAGATTTAATGAAGCTGCGTTACGAATTCACTGTTGAGGAATTGAAAAGACTAAAGGCGGAGAGAGAACAAGAGGCTCGGAAGAAAATAGAAGAGCCAAATAAGCCTGAATAAGAACTCTAATTATGTTTTTGTGTAGATGGTCTGGCTGTGATGTTTATCCGCCGCTTTTTGCAAACTCACCAGCAGATAGTTTCTCACGGCCATACAATACCTAATGCCAACATGCAGGTAATGAAAGAATTTAGGACCAGGGGAGCTGGAATACAGACTGATATTTACCTAAAACCTAATCCGTGATTTAAGGGGTAAAGAAATGAGAACTTTGTTAATTGTATTCAGTTTATTCATTGTTTTTTCAATTACCGGCTGTTCATTTAAGCCGAAATATGTAGAGCTTAACAGGGAAAATATAGCAAAACTTAATCCTTCTAAAGTAAGAGAAGTATGTATCATCTCTCATGGCAAAACGATATTTTACAGGTATAACTTTTCTATCACTAATCCTGAAAAGATTAAAATAATTATCGAATGTATCCAAGATGCAAACCAGATAGAAGACTATTACCAGCAAGTCCTGTGGCCACATTTTCCAGAATATTATATTAAGGATCCAAACAAGAGTGAATATACTCTTAGGCAAAGCCGCAGAGCCATTAGTTTCAAAACCAGAAAGGCGATTTATGGCACGCCGATTGCATGGGACGGTGAGTTGGTTTACGGGCTGTGGTGGCAATCCCCTGAGTTGTCGAAGAATTTCAAAAAATGGAATCTATTTGAGGATATATCTAAGGCTGATCCAAATTTTCCGCCTCCTGACTGGATAAAGAATCCGCCGCCAGAATCAGATCCAAATTTCCCTCCGAATAGACTTCCCTGGAACAGACATCCTGAATTGGGAATTAAAGGTGTCCGGTACATTTCTCCCCTGGAGAATTAAAGGTGTCCGCCTGCACCCTCAGGTGGTACTTTTTAGCTTCAGACAGTGGCAAGCTTCGCGGGGATGACCAAAAAAAAAGTTCATTTTTGGTCATTTTTTTCTTAAAAAAGTTATATTATCATTGAACAATCTAAGCAAGTTTGGTATAATACAAACAGCCATAGAAATGGCAGAATAGCGGAGAACCGCACGTATAGTCCCGCACCAAATAGGCTGCTGCCGCAATTTGGTGCTGGGCAAGGACTTAGAGCCAGCAGGCCTAATCAAATTTAATCGTTAGTGAATCGTTAATAATCATTAATCATTCATCAATAATCACTTAGAAAGGTGTTCCTCATGGCTACACAAGCACAAATCCTCGCCAATCGGCGTAACTCAAAAAAATCGACCGGCCCCAAAAAACGTCAAGGCAAGGCCGACGTCTCACAGAACGCTGTAAAACACGGCCTTTTTGCACGTCAGACCGTAATCAGCTCAGAAAACCAGGCCGATTTCTGTCTGGAACGAGACCGAATACTTAGCGAGCTGGTCCCCGAAAGCCCTATGGAATCCATGTTGGCCGAACGCATTGTCATTCTTTCATGGCGGCTACAACGGATCGACCACATCCAGAACCAGACCATCGATGCCCTGAACGCACGTATTACATCCAGCCCACTAACCAAACTCACCCAATCGCTATTGTTCAAAGGCCGGGACCTGCCGCAGGCCGATTCGTCCGATTCGGCTCACGATCTGGCCCTTGGTCGTATGGCTATAAAGGATTTCTCGAATTCAAGGGTGCTCGACCGACTCCTGATGTATGAACGCCGAATTGAGAACAGCCTATACAAAACGATATTCGAGCTTCAAAGACTGAGCCTCATACGAAACTTGGAAAATCACAACGCCGCCGATGAACAAACCACCTATCCAGCCTAAATTGCCAACAACGAACTAAGAGCTTCTAACAAAATGAGTTGTCGCATCGAGAATCCAACTTTAGCTCACTTTAGGCACTTTAGCTCACTTTTCACTAACTTTTCCTCTACAACTGTAGAGAGCTCTCTACAACTGTCGAGGATTCTTTACAAATCAGAACTTTTTATGCAAAACAAAGCCAATTTCAGAAAAAGTCAAATGAACGTAAGTAAGGTATTAACAAGGGATTATGAACAAAAGACACTTGGTCAACGCGGGAAAACAAAGCCAATCAAAGCCAATCAAAGCCAATTAAAGCCAATTCAAAGCCAATTAAAGCCAATAAAATGCTAAAACAAAGCCAATTTCAGAGGAAAAAAATGCTGCTGCGTGTGATGATTAACGGCTGGTTTGCCGTATGGTTATGTTTTTGTATAGATGGTCTGGCTGTGCTGTTTATCCAGGGCCTTTTGCATACTGACCAGCAGATAGTTTTTCACGGCCACGTCCCAGCTCATGTTCTTTGCAAGTTGAAAACCGGTTTGAATCAAACTCTCAATTTCGGATTCATTTTGCGGCAGGCGTGCGATAACCTCTTTTGCGACATTCTCACTCACACTTGTCTCTATCCGATTGCGCACCGACCGGTCAATCTGCAGCAGGTCTTCGATGTCGGCACAGCCTCGGATTTCTACTTTGGTATAGTCGGCGATAATAACATTTTTCACATTTTTCACATCGGCTACGTCGTGCAGGAATCCTGCGCATCCGCAAACACTGCTTATCACACATATCCCCCCGAAAGTCAGCGGTTCAAGCTGGGCAATGCCGAACGGCTCATAAATACTTTGGCCGAATTCCACGTCGCTTCCTTTACGGATGTCCATAAATTCCATATCTTCCGGCATCCTCCTGCCGCAATTTTTTGGTTTGAAGCCGAACTGGTTGATGAAAATAATTTTTATATTTCGGCTTTTCGCGTTGAATTCCTGAATTGCCGTATAGAAACCCGCCTCCCCGCCGGAAAGATCAGGCCAGCCCTCACGATGGGCCACAGGCCAGTTATACTCCGATTCCATATGGTAAATATCAAGGCTAAGCCGCCGACTTACTTCAGTGGACAGCAAAAAGAACACTGCGGTTTTGCCCTGGTTCCTGAACTCGTTTTCTATGTATTCAAGCACACGCAGATCACGCCACAGCCCTTTGCTTCGCACCAACCTTGTAACGTGCGTGAAGACAAAATCCGGCTTATAGCCCAACAGGTTTTTACAATATTGCTGCAGCTTTGCTTTCGATGCGAGTTTCTCAGCAATGCTGATTTGATATGCCGGTATGCCGTTATAGACTATATCGATGCCCGCATTCTCGAATTCCGGCGCTAAAAACTGCAGCTCGCCGACAACATAATCGCCTACTGCACATATACGATCGCAGTATTTAGACGCTTCTACGAGGGCGTGTTTGAAATAGGAGCTCTGGTTGCCGAACACCTCGTCGACGTAAACTTTGTCGTCGTGGGCCTGCTTCATAACATTATAGAACATCGTATCGTGTCCGGGACGTTCTTCCACGATGCGGCGTATTGTGGCCACTTCGTGAGCATAAAAAGCTGTTTTAAAATCGCAGGATGGCTCAAGAATAGCCGCCAGTGCCGTGGGCATCCCCATGAACTCGTGGGCAATAATGGTTGTCGTTTCTTTTGCTGCACCAATCGCTTTTAACACAGCAATCGCCACAGGCGCCAATCTGATATATTGCTCATACTCCCACAAGTGCTCGTATAAATGGCTGCGGACACCAAACTCCTCGAACAGGCGTCGTTTGAATTTATTAACCGCCCCCTTATCCAGGTATTTTACATCGATGAGCAGTATTTCGGGTGAGCTTTTTATGCCTGTGCGTTTATCAACAAACGTTCGCCTGCCGTAGACGATACCTGTATTGAAGAAATTTTCTATCTTACGAAAAGCCTGGGCATATTCTGTGTTTACAAACCCGTCTATAGATGAATAAAATACTTCACCATCCTCACCAAGTCGTTCCGATACCGAACCTTCGGTGGTAAACAACGGGCCGATGATGATGGAGCGGTCAATTCTGTCAAGATAAGAATTGCAGGTGAATAGACCCTGCAGGACAGCGCCTATTCCGCCAATTTTCCCCACGGCCTCATGGGTAACATGCACTACAGTTGTGTCACTGGCCATATTAAGTTTCCCCAAGTTGTAAACGAGGCTCAGTCAGGTTGTTTTTGCATCTCTACATAAAATATAGGAAATAGCTTCATTTCAGCCAAATTATGGAGGGGCTCCGGACTATTAAACTTTGTAGACCGAAAAAATCGTGATAGAATTGCAGATTGGGGGTATTTATTGGGACCTTTGAGCCGACTTTAGAAAGTTGTTCCCACGGCTTAGCTTATCCGAGTGCGGAGATTTCTTATCAGGCCCGAAAGTACCTGTGGAGGAACATCAGCCAATTCCGGCTCTGGCATTTCACTGACTGCTATTTTGTCAAGAATCTTAATAGCCTGGCGGCCGTAAGGAACTATCGAATCGGCAGTTCTTGTAGCATCGTCCAGCTCTCCGTTAGCCATTTGTCGAAGGTATAGAATTATGTTTTTCGTCAGCTCCTTTTCGCTTATCTCTAATGCCGGCCTACCGGTCCCGGACGGACCTTCCGGAACTTCCCGCTCAAGCAATATCTCTTGTGTGAGATGGTGTGTTTCACTCATCAGCTCTTTTTGCTTTACTTCGTCCTCCCCATCAATTGGAGCAAGTTTAAGCTCTTCACCGGAATCCGGGCTGGGGATATACACTTTGTTATGACAAGACGGGCACTTTTCCCATTTGCCGCCGGCACTGTTGGAGGCTTTTATCTTTTTGCCACAGTGTTCGCAATGAAATACTATCGACATTTTGTCACCCTTGACGAAACCTTCGGTTATTAATCCGGTTTATATTCTGCAACTACATCGGCGGTTATTCCGCCGCGAGGTCTGAATCGTGAGGTAACTTTCATCCAGCGTGGTTTACAGGCGCCGGATAAATCATTCAGTATGTCATTTGTCAGGGCTTCGTAAAAAATGCCCTTATTGCGGTAGCTTTGCATGTATAACTTCAGGCTCTTTAGCTCGATACATAGTTTGTCGGGGCAGTATTCGATGATAATTTCGCCGAAATCCGGCTGGCCTGTCCGAGGACAAACACTTGTAAATTCGGGACAGTTGATTGTGATGACGTAATCCCGCTCAGGATTTGGATTATCGAATAACTCCAGTTTTACTTGGTCGCCCATTTCCTGACCTCTTTTAGGAATCCTATCATACTATTATAATCGGGATCCTAACCCAAGACAAGTGATAATCAGTAACAAAAAATTAAAAAAGCTGTTTGGCAAAAGACCAGCGGAAATGGCTTTCATTGTTTTTTGACAGAACCCGACCAAATCGGTAAAATGTGGTTGTTGTAAATTTTTTGACAATCAGTCTATATTGCGAAAGCACCCGGCAGTGAAAATTGGAGGATAGTATATGGAATCTAACACCATAGTTTTCAGCAGGCGCCAGTTCCTAAACGCTGTTAGTGCAGCAGCAGTTTCTACTTTGCCGGTTCGGGCCTTTGCCGGAAAAAATACGACAAAAGGCAGGAAACCTAATTTTGTTTTTATTTTTGCCGATGACCTCGGTTGGGGTGACTTGGGGTGTTACGGCAATCGCCAGATTAAAACACCAAATCTGGATGAGCTGGCTAAAAAGGGAACACTGTTCACGCAGTTTTATGTCAGTGGATCGGTCTGTTCACCGTCACGAGCGGCAATTATGACCAGCCACTTCCCGGCACGTCTCGGTATTCACGGCCACTTTTCAACCGAGAAACAGAACAAGGCACGCGCCATGCCCAACTGGCTCGTTCCCAAGGTACATACAGTAACAAAATTGCTAAAGGATGCCGGTTATACAACCGGACATTTCGGCAAGTGGCACCTTGGCTCCGGTACCGGTGCTCCGACGCCGGGCGACTACGGCATCGACGAGCACAGCACCAGAACATCTTCGGGACCGCAGATCGAGGGCACAAACGATCCATATTTCCGGGCCAGGTCCACCACCAAGATAGTTGATAAAACCATTCAGTTTATCGAAAGCAACCGCGACAAACCTTTCTATGTAAACGTATGGACCCTCGTGCCTCATGCTACCCTCCATCCAACTGACGAGCAGATGAAACCGTACCGGCAATACGCTCCCCGAGGCGTGCCCTACAAGGGAGCAAAACAGATATACTATGCCTCGGTCACTGATCTTGACCGACAAATCGGTCGGTTGGTTAAAAAGATTGACGAGCTGGGCTTAAGTGATAATACCGTTATCGCTTTTTCCAGTGATAATGGCCCTGAAGACTTTGATATCCGAAATGCCGTCCACAGTGGCATTGGCGATACAGGCCCATTCCGCGGAAGAAAGCGAAGCATATACGAAGGCGGCATCCGTATGCCCTTTATCGTCCGCTGGCCTGGCCATGTCCCTGCCGGAAGGGTGGATGATACAAGTATCGTCGCAGGTGTCGATTGGCTTCCCACTGTTTGTAGTTTAGCCGGTGTTAAACTTCCCGGAAATTTAAAGCCTGACGGCGAAGATATGTCGGCTGCATTACTCGGCAAACCCAAACAGCGAACCAGGGCTTTAATGTGGGAGTGGCGATTCCGAGTCTTTGGCGATATGGCCCATAAGTGCCCAATGTTGGCCATTCGTGAAGGAAAGTGGAAACTGCTAATGAATCCCGACCGCAGCCGTATCGAGCTGTACGATATCCCTAAGGACCCGACGGAGTTAGACAACGTCGCCGACCAACATCCTGACATTGTGAGGAAACTTTCTGAAAGGCTGCTTAAATGGCAAAAGACGTTACCCGCCGGTCCCATCGATAAAGAAGCCGGCTCAAATGCCTATCCCTGGCCGAAAGGGCAGTAACCGCGTAAAATACAAGACAAGAAAACTCTCATATATAAATTGTTACGGAGATGACAGGTGCCAGAGGCAAAAGCTGTAGTTTTACTAAGCGGCGGAATTGACTCAGCGACAACGCTGGCCATTGCCCGCAGTGAAGGCTTCCAGTGCTATGCCTTGACTTTCAGGTATGGCCAACGGCATCAGCGGGAAATCGAGGCCGCAAAGAAAACAGCTCATTCTTTAGCGGTGTCCGAGCATCGCATAATGGATATTGATTTAGCCAGTTTTGGTAATTCAGCCCTTACTGACCCAAATATTGAAGTGCCGAAGGATAGAGCCGAATTAGATACTTCGGCCCAAATCCCATCAACATACGTTCCTGCACGTAACACAATATTCTTGAGTTATGCCCTCGCCTGGGCGGAAGTATTGGGTGCATTTGATATCTTCATCGGTGTCAACACAACCGACTACAGCGGTTATCCAGATTGTCGGGCTGAATTTATGGCTGCTTTTGAGAAAACCGCTAACCTCGGCACCGCAGCAGCAATCCAGGATAGGGGCCAATATCGTATCAATACTCCGATTATAGAAATGACAAAAGGTGAAATTATTCTTACAGGCACTAAGCTCGGTGTAGATTATTCCTTGACACACAGTTGCTACGACCCGGATGAGCAGGGCAGAAGCTGTGGCCGATGTGATTCCTGCAGATTCAGATTAAAGGGCTTCGCCGATGCAGGTTTGGCCGATCCGGTAGGGTATGTGAACGATTAAGGATATGGACTCTGTCATTGCGAGGAGCGCAGTGACGAAGCAATCTCATTTATTATGTTTTTAGATTGCTTCGCTCCGCTCGCAATGACATATGCAATATGATAGACCAGATACAATGAGAATAAACGAAATATTTTATTCTTTGCAGGGCGAGGGTTTCCTGGCAGGGGCCCCCAGTGTTTTTATTCGTCTGGCCGGCTGTCCTCTACGCTGCCGATGGTGCGACACAAAATATGCCTGGGACCGAACGGCAGGGGCCCACTACAGCATCGCGAAAATCGAGCAGACTATTCAACAGTGGCCATCCAAACTTGTCGTAATCACCGGCGGTGAGCCAATGGTTAATCCGGATTTGCCGGAATTGGCGCACGCTCTAAAAGCATCCGGCAAACATATCACAATTGAAACAGCAGGGATTGCCTTCATACCAGACCTGCCCTGTGATTTGATGAGTATTAGTCCGAAATTGAGTAACTCCACGCCGGCCGACCCGGAACTTGCAGCAATTCACGAGGATTCGAGATTGGATATAGCCGTTCTGCGTGAGTTGATCGATAATTATAAGTATCAATTGAAATTCGTTGTGGATTCGGAAACCGATATGCCGGAAATACAGCAAACAATAGAGGACATAGGAAACATAGACACGACAAAGGTAATGCTAATGCCGCAAGCAGCTACGAGAGATGAACTGGTAGCAAAATCCCCAATGGTTGCCCAATTGTGCAAGAAAACCGGCTTTACATTTTGCCAGCGTCTCCAGGTTTTGCTTTGGAACGGTAAAAGAGGAACGTAAAAACTCATGTACTATCTAAGCGGCACTTTCAGCAGCCGAATATCGTCAATCCATACGGTACCCTTGCCTTTTATAACCAGATTGAGTTTTACGTTGTCAGGATTCTCGCCCTTCTTTAAGAAGAAGGGGATTTCTTCTGTTGTCCACTCTGTAGTACCAGTTAGAGGCGTCGCCAATCCTCTTGAGAAAGCGTCCCCGACTCCGGCAAAATGACACCACATCTCCAGGTAGACTTGGCCTTCTGCATTTTCTGTTCGCAGCCACGCCTGATAAATAAGGCGTGCGTCCTCAATATCTATGTCGCCGGTTTCAAATAGGCGTATCGTTGTGGATTTGGTGGCTTCAATTCGCAGAGAGCCGTTGCCATCGCTTGAGATTTGCCTGTCAATTTGGCCAGCCGATTGAGTCAATACTCCTTCAATATTGTCAAGGGGATAGTGCTTCAGCTCGATTACGGCAGCTTCTTTCAGTGAACTATATGAGAGCCAAAGTAATGAAGGATAAATGATCGCAACTATGAAAAGGCCAAAAACGGCATATCCGATAATCAATCCGGCCAGGGCTAACCCGCGACCTTGAACCGCTGGCTCTTTTTTTACTTTTCCCAGAGCTAAGTGTCCGCAGATTACAGCAGGGATGCAGCCAATCGGTACGACCAGTGAAAAGATTAGAGATGCAATTGCCAGGCCGGATGTTCGAACCGGCTGAGACTTGTCCTGCAACTCTTGCCCAACGTCGAACTTGGCGGTTTTTCGCAGCGTCTCAAGCAGCTCCTCGTACTCATCTTCACTTATCTTGCCCTCATTGCGAAGCTCCAGCAATTCCTCTTCTGATGATATGTTCGATACGTTTTCCATTTTTAATCTCCTGAAAGTTTTTCGAGTTTCTCTTTTGCCTCGGCAACACCGATTTCGTCTGTTCTCAATTGCTCCAGAACGGCCTTTTTCTGAGCATCCATTTTCTTAAGTGCCTCATAGTTTGCTATCAACCTGTCCAATCTGGAGCGGATCGCCGCATATCCGAGTGGGCCTCTTTGCTCCAGTGTCTTAATGCTGAATCCAGCCAGGAGATACTGCTCGAGGAATTTCTGGTCTTCCGGAGACAGTCTGTTAAAGAAGGTCTGGCTAAAATTGCCTTCAATTTTGACTCCACAGGCCGCGCAGGACATCGCGGTCGTCTGCATCGACAACCCACAAGAGGGACACGATGATGATAGTAATTTCTTAGCCATAATCGTAAATATTAGCATATACAACCATAAAGTCAAGAAATATTTGGATATAACGAGAGAATACCTAATTATATTTCACCCCTAAAACCTACCAGAAAGCCCGTTTTGGGGGATTTGCAGCAAATTAAGTCGAAAATAGTCAGAAAGTTTAAAAAAACACTGGAACGCTATGTTTTTTGTGCGGTTATTTCATTACTGCTCTCTGGCTTTATGCCTAATCTAAGTGGGGCTTGCCGGCGGATAATCCAATGGATTACCGTCAAGCTGGTTTCTGAATTGAAGATTGACAGTCAGCAAACAATAATTAATAATCAGCAACTTATTATAAAGCCCGGGTGGCGGAATAGGCAGACGCGCTAGCTTGAGGGGCTAGTGAGCTTCGGCTCGTGCTGGTTCGACTCCAGTCCCGGGCAATCTTCATTGATTATTGAAGAACGACTATTGATTATCAGGTGGAAACGGTCGTTGTATTGCTAATCACTACTTGTAAACGCCACGGAAGGTGGAATTAAACTTTTCAAATAATCAATTATCAATAATCATTGCTCATGTCAAGCCTAATCGTTCGGCCTCAGTGTAGAGGCCGTAACGTTTCATTTTCTTGAATAAGGTTGTGCGGTTTATTTGAAGTGCTTTAGCGGTTTCTTGTCTGTTCCAGTGATTGGCTTCAAGTGCCTGTCGAATAAGCTTTTTTTCCGGCTCAGCCAACGCTTCTTTCAAGCTCATCGGCTTATATGTCTTTTGCTGCTGATTTTGCTCTTGTTTGATTGAGTTTGGCAAATCATCCGGGCCGATGAATTTGTCTTTACTCAGCAAAACTGCCCGCTCAATGACATTTTCCAGCTCGCGGACGTTGCCGGGCCAGGAGTATCGCTCTAAATACTCCAGCGTCTCATTGGTAATACCGAGTCTTTGTTTATTGTGCTGGGCACAGTAAATCCTTAGAAAGTGCTTCGCCAGCAGCCGAACATCACCGACTCTCTCACATAATGGCGGCAGGTCTACTGTTACTACATTTATCCGGTAATACAAATCTTCTCGGAATCGACCCTGTTTTACTTCCTCATGTAGATCTCGATTTGAAGCGGTTATGATCCGTGTATCGACTGTCTTGGTCTTATTACTGCCGACCGGCTCAAATTGTCTGTCCTCCAAGACCCGCAGAAGCTTGACTTGAAGGGCCGGTGAGGCGTTGGCAATCTCGTCAAGAAAAATTGTGCCGCCATGTGCGGCCAGGAACTTGCCTTCCTTGTTTTTTACAGCACCGGTGAATGACCCCTTAACATGGCCGAATAGTTCGCTTTCAAGCAGTGTCTCTGGAAGTGCACCGCAACTTACCTCCACAAACGGCTTATTGCGTCGGCCGGAACGATGGTGTATTGCTCTTGCCAACATACTTTTGCCGGTGCCCGATGGACCGGCCATCAGTATTGTGGTATTGCTATCAGCAATAGCTTCCACGAGGTCGAAAATTTTTGCAATCTTGTAATCGTGGCTGATTATATTTTCCAGACTGTATTTCCGTTCGAGCTGTAATCGCAGGCTCTCATTTTCACTCATGAGCGAATGTTGTTTGATGGCCCTCTCTACTGTCAGCCGCAATTCGTCGTCTGCGATCGGCTTCGTTAGGTAATCGTAGGCGCCTTGCTTAATCGCCTTGACAGCACTCTCAATGGTACCGTAGCCGGTTATCACAATGGCCACCGTCTGAGGATGCTCTTTTCTGATTGTATCTAATAATTCCAGGCCGTCGCCGTCCGGCAAATTAACATCCGTTATGACGAGCGAATAGCTTTCCTTTTCCAGCTTGGCCAAGGCACCCTTTAATGTTTCAGCGCCGTTGGTTTGGAATCCTTCGAGTGACAAAAACTCACACAACGAATCCAATATGATTCTATCATCATCTATAACAAGGATATTCTTTTCTCTCATCGAGATATCCTCACCAGCTTGTTATGAACGATCCTCTATCGGCAAATACACGGTGAATATACTGCCTCCTTTAGGAGCATTTTCAGCGGTTATTCGGCCGTTACACCGTTCGATTATGTCCTTACATATTGCTAATCCCAATCCTGTACCTCTGTCTTTTGTCGTGAAAAATGGCTCGAATATAGCATCAGTATGCTCTATCGGTAAACCTGTTCCCGTGTCACGAAACTCCACAACGGCGGTATTATCCGCTGCCAGTCGGGTTGAGATGCTTAGCTTCCCGCCAGCCGGCATTGATTCAAGCGCATTCTTTATAAGGTTACAAAACACTTGAAAGAGATTGCCGTTTTTGATTTGTGGTATACCGCGGCTATAGTTTCTTGATACCCGAATATTGCAGGTTTCAGCTCTCACGTCCATTATCCTTAAGCTATCTTCGATAATCTGCTCTAATTCAACATATTCTAACGATGCGTATGTACTGCGGGAGAATTCCAACAGCTCGCTTACGATTTGAACCATTCTCATAAGTCCCTGACGACACTGAGTGAGGTACTCTTTGGGTTTTTCGAGTTGTTTCTCCTCAATAATTCTCATCGCAAGATTAATATACCGCAGTATCCCGTCCATAGGATTATTTAGTTCATGGGCTACTTTAGAAACGAGTTTGCCGACAGTTGCCAGCTTTTCGGCGTTGACCAACTGTTTCTGGACATCGACCTTTTCCGTTATGTCTTCGATTATAACGGCGCCGCCGAGGATTCTTGCTGTTTTATCTTTCTTTAGTGGTGTGCAAACGATTTGCAGCAATTTGGTTTTACCATTCAGTTTATAACTGACGCTGTCGAATTCGCGGCTTTTCCCGGTTAACACGATTGATTTTAATTGCTCCGTCCAGTCGAATCCCGGCACGCCGGGACTATCAGTACCTTTGGCCAATGATTCGTCAATGAAGTCACCTAACTTGATTAGCTTCGCTGCCTGGGAATTGGCCTCGATAATCTTCAAATCCGAATCGAAAGCAATAACTCCTATCGGTAATGACTGAACGATTGATTTGCCAAGCAGCCCAAATATTGCAGGGTCACCTTCGACACTCGTCTTTAGCCGATAACGATGTTTTGGCCGTGATTTTTTCGGACTATGCATAATTCAAATAATAAACAACCAGAGCATATTGTCAAGTACAGATGTTGCGAAAAAACAACACATTCGTTTCTTTTTCGGAATGAAAGAGGTGCTTATTTAGCAAGAAACATAACATTTTATAGAATAAGCAGCTAAGCACACCGATATTTGTCCTGCAGCCTGTAAAATCAGTTTTCAGCGTTGCCATTTGTCAACATTCTAATACTGCCTTTGTCAGTTCTATCGTGCACGGCCGAAACCACCCCGCTAATTTTGCTCAAGCCTATGTCCACTAAGCACTTGTAAAAGTAAAAATAGGGTATTTATTGGACCACTTTTTGGAATGAATTTTGCACCACAATACACATATAATGTGTACCCTGTACTAATAAAAACTAATTGCCAAAAGTGATGCAAGGAGGCATCTGATGGAGAGTAATGAAAAGCGAAAGTTCAAGCGATTGCCAATAAAGCTTGATTTATCGTATCGTAAAGTTGATTCGACGGCAAAGAAATCCCATGCCGGATGCACAGTGAATGTAAGTCCCGGTGGTTTATATTTTGAGACCGCAGCCGACGTATTTAAGCTGGGCAGCTTGTTAAAAGTGGAATTGTCAATACCTCCGACATCTGGTCTGCTTGAATTTGGGGGCAGTATCTCAGGTCTTGGCAAGGTTTTGAGAGCTTATATTATCAGCGGTCCTCGCACAGACACCAAACTGCCTTCTGTCAGGTCCGGCGTAGCGCTGGAATTCTGCCAGCCCCTGAAGCTTTGCATGTAAGAGTTACTTTTTCGGCCAGACGCCATCAAAGACTTCCACGGCCGGTCCTATCATATAGACACAGTTATCATCTTCGCACCAGTTCAAATCCAGGTCGCCTCCTGGTAAATGTGCAGTGCATACTCGTTTGCCTCGGCCGGTAAGCACTCCCGCCACACAGACAGCGCATGCACCGCTGCCGCAAGCCATCGTTATTCCACTGCCACGCTCCCACGTCCGCATAGTAAACTCCGTCGGCTTATCAACCTGGACAAAATGTACATTGATCCGATTCGGGAAAAAGCTGTGGTTTTCAATTATAGGCCCAAACTTCTCCAGGTCAACTGCTGAAAGGTCATTGCAGAAAAAAACGGCGTGTGGATTGCCCATTGACACGCATGTCATTACAAACGCCCGACTTTGAAACATCATTGGCTGTTCGATAACTTCTTTGACGGGCAAATCGACCGGGATATCTTTGGCTGACAGTACGGGCTGGCCCATATTCACGCTGACCTCCTGTACCTTATCACTGTCATCTATTATTAGCCCAAGGGTTAAAACACCCTTAGCGGTTTCTATATTCAATGAAGCTGGGCAGGGTGGCTGACCGGGCACCGAAACCTCGCCGCCGGCCTCGGCCAGTTTGTGCTCATAGACATATTTTGCCACGCAGCGGATACCGTTTCCGCACATTTCAGCTTCCGAGCCATCTGCGTTGAAGATACGCATCCGCACGTCGGCCGTTTGTGACCGGTCTATGAGAATCAATCCATCAGAACCGATACCACTATGCCGGTCGCTGATGATTTGAGCCAGCTCAGCAGGTTCCTCAACTTTTTCCTTGAAGCAATTGACATAAACATAGTCATTGCCAAGGGCGTGCATTTTGGTAAATTTCATTTTGCCTTTCCTTGCAAAAAAACCATTTTAGTATACTCATATGGCTGGCGCAAAACAATATTGTTTGTTGAATTTAATAAAAAAAGGGATGATACTGATAAGTGCCCGTTTACGCAACCACACAACATTTACACGCTAAACTGACGTTTAAATTGCAAATTCCTTTTTTCTGCTGTCCAGCTGTGCCTTTAGACGTTGGACAATAGATGAGTGCATCTGCGAAACGCGTGATTCAGAGAGATCCAGCGTTGTGCCAATCTCCTTCATCGTCATTTCTTCGTAGTAATACAAGACAACAATCAGCCGTTCGGCCCGCGTCAGCCCTTTGGTAAGCAAATTTTTCAGGTCCCGCTTTTGAGCCTCGATGGGGGGCACATCGCTTTTTTTGTCTTTGATTATGTCTATTTCACGAATATCCTTTTCGCCGTCTCCATCGCCGTATTGTGTGTTCAATGACACAACGTTTACCGCGCTGGCATCTCGCCGAAGCCTGTTAAAATCTTCCATGTTCATATTCAGTTTTTCAGCAATTTCTTTTAATGTGGGCTTGCGGCCCAGCGATGCCTCGAGCGACTGCGTGGCCCTCGCCAGTTGGTGCGCACGAGTACGGACTAATCGCGGCACCCAATCCATGCTCCGCAACTCATCAAGAATAGAACCTTTTATACGAGGCAGGCAATATGTCCCAAACTTTACACCTCTGTCAGGGTCATAGGCTTCGATAGCGTCCATCAAGCCAAAAGTACCGGCACTAATGAGGTCGTCCAATTCGACTTTACTGGGCAACTTGCTGTGCACCCGCTCGGCAGCATATTTTACCAGGTGCCTGTAATGCTCCATGAGCCCATTACGGAATTGGTCGCCATGAGTTTCGTGGAACTGCTCCCATATTTCGTCGATATCGAGTTGCTGGTTGCTTCCCATTGGATTCCTCCTTGAAAGGTTCACTGCTTTGCAGGAACCCGGATTCTAATCGTTTTTGCAGAGCCCACTATTACGTCCCATAAACACTACCATCTTTGCATGCCCCCTGGCTCTCCATACAAATACACCTAATAAAATCTTTATCGACCTTCTGACCGATAACTTAAGAAGAACCAGTCAACAAGTTTCTTAAAAATCCCTAATCGTTCTATTCGCTAAAGCCATACGCCATTTAAAAACTGAGGCCATTCCTTGTTTTTGCCTCAGCAATTCTGCTGCTACTCTTTGGTTGAGTGCATTTTCCAAAAGCTTATTTTTCTGCAGCTCAATATATTCATCACGATTTTCTTCAAGAAGTTCCGTTGCATATTTATCGACTACCGGTTTAACTTTGAAGCTGCCGCTGATGCCGAATTGGATATTTTCAGTGTCACGCATTATAAGCCGCCGGTTTGCGATATGCTCGTCGATTGCGCTGTTTAGCAGGTCGGAAAACTCGTCGGCCACCAGGTCTTTAGGTACAAAACCAAGACTGTCGATATCACTTATGTTTCGAGCAAGGATTTTGTGCCGAGTCCGTGTGAACTCGATTATCTTAACAAGCAGCTCGGTAATATTATCTGTTACCAATGATGCTATATTCATAATCGCTCCTTATTCTAAAAAGCTCACCATCCCTGAAAGAAACAGCAAATCAGCACGTATATCACTTATTTGCCTTATCATAAGTAGCTCCTCGGCATACGTTTCTCAGGAAAGTATAAGAGTGGGAAAAAGCGGGAAAGATTGATTCTGATTGGTAAAACTGTATTTCTCATCCCTAATGCTTCCTTGCATTCTTTGAGTTATTACAGCAACCTGTCTGTCTTACAACCGCATAGAGACAAAACCGTTTCTTCTTTTTTGTTTTTTCCGTTTTTAGTTATTTTCAGATTGTGAAGGGTTGTCCGCCGCTCCACCGGCAGCCTCTTCTTTATTTATAATCTGTCGTATTTCCGAGAGAGTTTTCGTTTTCCTAAGCTTGATGATTTTCGAGAGTCTTTCAAATACCGACTCATCGTAGAGTCGATGTCCGCCCTCAGTCCATTGTACCTCACGAATAAGTCCCATTATCGTGTAGTTATGAATAGTTTGCCGGGAGAAGGGGGTATAGCGGACTAACTCACCGATTCGATAGAGCTTAGCAGGTATTTGCAATGTGTAGATGTTGGTTTCTGTTTGCATCGCGAAATCCTTTTATATTCAAGTCATTAAAGTACCTATGAACATTCTTATAGCCACATTACTCGACTCAAGCCGGTCAAAGGAATTTTACATTTTGTAAAATGTAAAACCCCTTTTATCGGATGTCAACCTTTTTTTAATTTTTTTGAAAAATTTTTGTCTTTTTTTTCGCGCTCCGCAACGCTTTACCAAGCACTTTGGGCTGAAGGACTTATGCAGAAACCTCCGGTTTTCCTGCTAAAGTTTCCGATGTGTCTTGTCGAGTATCGTTGACCAAGTGTTTGACGTAACAGCTCAGGTTCATTTTTGGCCTGTAGCCGGTGTTTTTCCCAAATGCTGCCACTAAAATATCCGATAGATAGAGTGATAAGTGAAACCATCGTACCACCTGAAGTTGTGTAGATAGGACAAAGTTGTATAACTCTTGAACCATGCGCCGAAACAATAAAAGCACTGAGACTACTGATAACCACGCTAATGGCAATATTTCCCTGGTCGAGCAGTTAACCCCATTGGCTCGGCAGATAAACTGTCTTGACATCGAGCGGATAATGGATATTTGCATGAAACACATTCCGAATCTGGTTGGTGCAAGACTCGCTTCACTATACATACTTGATGAGACAAACAATATTTTACACCTGCAGAAGCACAATCACCCATTTCTTATAAACAAAATAGTCTCCTTGAATCAGAATCCACCTTCCCTTATGGTTATGGCAGTAAGAAGTAAAGAGCTTATATTAGTAGGGGACATAGACACCCACAAAAAGCCGATAATTAAAAAATCACAACGCGCCTTCGCTGGAAATTACAAGACCAACAGTTGTGTTATTGCTCCTCTTATTTGCCAGGATAGAGTAGTCGGCGTACTCAATTTGGCAGACAAGATAGAGAATGATAGCTTTGATTCTGAGGATATTGCACTGATAGAGCTGTTTAGCCAGTTGGTCGGTGCGTCAATCGGCAACATAAAGCTGTTTGAGAAGATACAGCACCAGGCCACAACAGACGGCCTGACCGGTCTTGCGAACCACAAGACCTTTTACGAAATCCTCGAAAAGGAACTGTGGAGATCACGCCGATACGGTGGACAAATCTCGCTGATTATGATTGATATTGACAATCTCAAGAAGATAAACGATACCCACGGACACCGTGCCGGGGACAAAGTCATTCGAGAGATTAGCAGAAAGATAAAAGAGTGCATCCGACAAATCGACACGGCAGCACGGTACGGCGGCGACGAGTTTGCGGTCATTTTGCCTAATACTTCGCTCACCGATGCCGTTGTCGTTGCCATGCGTATGGTCGATGCGGTTGCGCATTCACCGGCAACCTGGAAAAAAGAGCAGATAGCACTATCAATTAGTGTGGGCCTTGGTCAATATGACGCTGACACCAACCCCGAGGATATTACAAGCGGTTCTGACCGGGCACTGTATACTGCCAAGCAAGCCGGTAAAAATACAGTGAGAATCTTCGAGCCTTCCCAAAAATATCAACAGTAACTCTTCTATAAATCCGGCCTCATTTAGGGGCAACGGCGTATTTCATATCTGGTCGCTCGCGGCCCGCTAAAAACAGGACTTTCAGCTAAAAATCGTCACAAAAGGAGGGTTTATCAAGAAGGCAATACCACCAATCACAGGCAGCGACTTTCCGGTATCTTATCAAAAAAAAGGAAAAACAAAAAAAAGTGCAAAAAGACTTGACAGACTTGGTGTATTGTGTTAACCGGGAAGTGCTAAATGACTATTGAGCGGGCAACAAGCAGTATGGAAAATGACAGAAAACAGCCAAAAAAGGCAAGATATGCGAGAATGACGGTTGTGTAAACTGTTATATTACTATAGAGTTCAATATTTTGTGGAAGACTGTTTATTCATAATTGAAAGGAGAAAACAATGATTAAGGCAAATTACTGGAAGAAAGTTTCGGTGCTTATGGTCGTGGTAGTGATAGGCCTGTCGGTTGTAGCGCAGGCGGAACCGAAGAACGTGATTTTCTTCATCGGTGACGGGATGGGGCCCGAGCAGGTTAAGGGCGGCAATTACTATCTCGGTGGGTCCCTGTCGTTCGAGTTGTTTTTCTACAAAGGGGAGCTGACTACTTATTCAGCGAATGCGAGCATAACTGATTCGGCGGCTGCGGGTACGGCGCTCGCCACAGGATACAAGGTCAATAACGGTGTGATCAGCGTCGCTCGCCCAGAGAATGATGATTACGCATACAACGAGGAAATGCAAACGCTGCTGGAATATTTTAAGGACCAGGATAAAAGTACCGGGCTGGTAACCACTACATATGTGGCCCATGCAACGCCAGCGGCGTTCGGGGCGCATGAAAAGGATCGCAACAACTACCCTCAGATAGCCAACGATTACCTGACCCAGACAAGGCCCAACGTATTGTTCGGTGGTTCCTCTTATATAAGTGGAGCGGATGGAGCCGACTATACAGAGGTGTTCACTTTTGATGAGATGGATGCGCTCGATACCGAAAACTATGTTCCGGGTTCATCGACATTTTTCTTTTCCGGGCAGTTCGGCAGTGGTTATATGCCCTATGAATTCGACGGTGATTATAGCGTGTTGCCGCATTTATCGGAAATGACGGCGACAGCGCTGGCGATATTGGACAACGACACGGATGGTTTTTTCCTGATGGTTGAAGGCGGACGAATCGACCATGCCTCGCATGACAACGATATCGTGCGGACCGTCCATGAGGCGATCGAATTTGGCAATGCGGTTCAAGCGGCTCTGGACTGGGCGGCGGTAAATGACCCGACTTACAGCGATACGCTCATCTTGGTGACGGCGGATCACGAGACCGGGGGTCTGACTGTTACGGGTGACAACGGGGCAGGAAACTACCCCAGCGTCTCCTGGGGTAATACGGGTCACACGGCTGCGAATGTCCCGGTTTATGCCATCGGTGTCAACGCCGAGTTGATCGGCGGCGAAATGGACAATACCGATATGTTCGGCGTTGTTACCGCTACCACCAGTCCGGAAGCAAGCAATCCGAGCCCTGGTAATGGTGTGGGGGGTGTGGACATAGATGCCGACCTTAGCTGGACCGCTGGAGCCGACGCAGTCAGCCACGATGTTTACTTTGGGATGACGGATCCGCCAGCGTTTGTGCAAAATCAGCCGGAAACGACCTACAATCCCGGTACATTAGTTCCTAATACTACTTATTACTGGGCAATTGACGAGCGTGATTCGGACGATGGAGTTACCCCAGGGGTTGTCTGGAGCTTTACAACAGCGCCGCTGCCTGGCCAGGCGGACATTCCCAGTCCGGCAGATAATGCCACGAATGTTGGTGTAGATTCTGATTTGAGCTGGTCGGCTGGAATCGGGGCAACAATGCACCAGATTTACTTTGCTGGCGACCTGGTTGTCGAAAAGCTTTTAGGGAATGAGACTTACGATCCGGGACAGTTGCTGCCTGATACAGTGTACTCGTGGAGAATCGATGAGGTTGGGCCGGGCGGTGTCACTACAGGTATCGTCTGGAGCTTTACGACCGTTGTTGCAGCACCTGGTCAGGCCAGCAGTGAGAATCCGGCTAACGGTGCAACGGGGGTGGCCATAGATGCCGACTTTAGCTGGACGGTTGGTGCCGGTGCGACGTCACACGATGTGTACTTCGGCATAACCAGTCCGGGTACATTCCAGGGCAATCAGGTGGAGACCACTTTTGATACCGGTACAATGGCCAACAATACGACCTACTACTGGCGGATCGATGAGAGAAACGCCGGCGGTACAACTACGGGTACAGTCTGGAGCTTTACCACCGCTGTTGCAGCACCCGGTCAGGCAAGCAGTCCAAGTCCGGCTGATAGAGTGGAAAGTGTGGCTATAGATGCCGACCTTAGCTGGACGGCAGGAAGCGATGCTGCTTCGCACGATGTGTATTTTGGCACTGAATATCATGAAGTTCCTGAGTTCCAAGGCAATCAGACGGGAACGACCTACGATCCCGATATGCTGGAACCGGACACGACCTATTACTGGCGGATTGATGAAAAGAATGCAAGCGGCACAACCACGGGTATGGTCTGGAGCTTTAAAACTACAACGGCTGAGACCGCGTACGATGCCTACGTCAGCCAGGAACCGATTGTGACCTTTGGAATGGTGGTTGGCACAATACAGGGCACGATTGTAGCAGGTGATAGTTCGGTTCAAGAGATAACCGAGGTGTCGAATGGTAGGGCTGGTATGGCAAGCCTTGAGGCGGAATATTTGCTTCATACGCCAGCAAGCCCCGCTGAGGTGACTGGTTTGACGTTGTACATGGATGCCACCTGGACGGCGCTTGATGGCACTGCTGATCCGCTCTTGACTAATATTATGGTATGGAATGGCACCAGCGGTTGGGAGGATATAACCGGAGATATCGGGGATGGCTCGTTCGAAGCACCTGACCCGCAGAAGTACATAGATGGGGACGGAAATATCCGGCTGCTTTTCACAGATACTACTGCGGTCAAGAAGGAGAAGAAAGATACGCTTACGATTGACCTGCTTTACGCACACATTTTAGCCGGCCCTGTGGACAATTCTCCTGTGGTTACTATTACCAGTCCTTCAGACGGCGCTACTTTCGGTTCAGGCGTTGTCATTAGTTTTGAGGGGACGGCGATCGATGTTGAGGACGGCGATCTTACGAGCAGTCTGGTATGGCAATCCGATATAGACGGTCAGATTGGAACAGGCGGCAACTTCACGACAACACTTAACGATGGTGAGCATGTTATCACGGCTTCAGTTACCGATTCGGGCAGCAATATAGGCATTGCCTCAATAGGCATAACGGTTGGAGACCCGCCACCCGCTCCGCCGACCGGCTTAGCGGCTACTGCGGGTGACGGCCAGGTCAGCCTGGATTGGGATGTTAATCCTGAGCCGGATATAGAAGGCTATAATGTGTATCGCTCGGAGACTTCGGGCGAGTCGTATACACAGATTGCTACGTTGCTGGCCACAAGCAACTATCTGGATTCGAGCGTAGTGAACGAGACAACGTATTACTACGTTGTGACCGCGGTGGATTTGGGTAGTAATGAAAGCGGCGACAGCAGCGAAGTGTCGGCCACCCCGACGGCGCAGGTCAGCGATGACGTAACCATTATCAAGGCCGAATACAGAACACGCCGCCAAGTACTGACCGTTCAGGCGACGAGCAGCCAGGGTGGTGTGGCAGTACTGACGGTATTTGATGCAACGATGACCGAAATCGGAACAATGACCTATAACGCCGAAGAAGACCAGTATCAACTGAGGTTGACGGGCGTTGCTGACCCGGGCGCTTCGGTAACAGTGGACTCCGACCTGGGCGGTTCTGCAACGGAACCGGTCACCCACAGGAATTAATACGCTTTTGACAACATCAGTTCAAAAGGGATGGTGGTAAACCCACCATCCCTTTTTGCTATGGCAATCCGTGAGAAGGATGAGAGCAGGTCATGGAATTAGTGAAATGGGTTGAGGAGGAGATTTCGAGCAGGAATAACATTTAGAGAAGAAGATTAGAAGATTATACGAGAAGGCTTATCGTCGCCATTCGGCCTTGCGGACCATTAACGGCGGCATGTGCTGAGGATTAAACCTTTGGCGGCCGGTATTGGCGCAGCTTCTACTACTCGGATACCAGTGAATAGTAAACAACTTGATTTTCAAAGGTAATTTGTCTTTTTTCAATTTGCCAAACATCGCCAACCTCTTCTGTGAGCCTCATTAGAAATAAGTTGCTAACACCGCCTCCTGCGGCCCGGTCGGGACTTCTAACGGGGTGAACAACCCAATAGCTACTCCACTCCCCTCCTATCGACAAATTCGGGCAGCGACTTTCGGGAATTGTCTAAGAGGCTCTAACAAAACCTGACTTCAAAATGAGGAACCGCTTCGCGGGATTATTTGAATAGATTCCTCGGCTGCGCTCGGAATGACAAATTTGGCTCGGAATGACAAATTTGGTTTTGTTAGAGTGTCTAAGGCAAGATGCAAGACTAAAGACATAAATATAGTCTTTGGGCTTTGGAACATACGGGCAGCAAGGGGGTAATTCAAAGGTTCACTGGTATTTGGCGCTCGGCCAAGTACTCTTTCATTTCCCTTATGGTGTACTTACCAAAGTGGGCGATTGAGGCAACAAGGACGGCATCGGCACCTCCTTCGACAATGGCCTGGTATAAGTGCTCAAGTGTTCCTGCACCGCCCGATGCGATTACCGGCAGTTTTACGGCATCAGCTATCGCCCTGGTCATTGGAATATCGTAACCAGCCTGTGTGCCATCAGAGTCCATACTTGTCGGAAGGATTGCCCCTGCACCTAAATCTTCAGCTTTTTTTGCCCACTCGGCAGCGTCAGTGCCTGTGCCGGAGGTGCCGCCGTTGATTATAACTTCAAAGCCGGATGGCAACTGTGAATTGCCGCAGGTATCGATAGCAATAGTGATTTTCTCGCTGCCGAACTCGGTCGCCGCCTCTTTAACGAAATCCGGGTTTAGTACGGCAGCAGTATTGATTGATACTTTTGATGCGCCTATATCCATCAATTCTTGAATGGTCTGGCAGTTACGGATTCCGCCACCAACGGTCAGCGGCACCGAAATTCTCTCGACCGTTCTTTTAACGGCATCGAGGAGGGTCTTTCTGTTCTCAATAGTTGCTGTAATGTCCAGAAACACCAACTCGTCGGCTCCAGCCTCGCTATAAACAGCGGCGCTTTCCGCAGGGTCCCCCACATCTTTTAACTTAACAAAGTGAACACCTTTAACCAATCGGCCGTCCTTCACATCCAGGCACGGGATAAGTCTTCTGTAATCCATACATCTTCCCTTCACAATTATTGTTCACCAAAAACCCTGTTTTGCTTTTATCCAAGAAGTATACCAAACAGCGGCGTCCCAGTCGAGAAAATGTTTTTTTTAGTCGGTAGATTTCTGCCGGATATGTTTTTAGCCTGCAGGGGGAAATAGGTGACCAAATCCGGCGGCTTGATTAGCGCAAAAACCCGATTGGCCGTAAGCGAAAAGAGCCTTTGCAAACCTGTAGAGTTGCGAGGGGGTGTGAATGTCTTTATCAGCAGATGCAGATTAGGCTTGCATCGTGAGGGTTATCTGATATCTCGCCATTTGAACGGCTGTCTATCGATCTCAAGAACTTCGGTTCGGTGGATAAACCACCTTTTGTCCTGCCCTTTTTGCAGGTCCAATTTGATTTTGAATATCACAAATGGCCTATATTCTCTGTAAACGCGGCTTTGCTTTTCAAAATGAATGACGGCAACCAGGGTAGCCTCGGCCTTGGGCGATGATATGTCAACTTCCAAACTCATCTTTCTGGTTTTCTCAACGAGCGGCTCCGACAGCAGTCGCCGGCAGTGATTCATCAAATCAACTTTGGCATTATGAAATGAATCGCTGTAATCCGCAGAAACCAGGGCCGCTATTGCATCAAAATCCTCTTGTTCGGCGGCCTTTCTCACAGTGCTGATTAGTGTGCTGATCTTTTCCAAATCGGTTTGGACAAGCAGATCCAAGCCAAAAGCGGCTGCGATAAGGATAATTGGCAAAAGCCATTGCCACCGGCGGTGTTTGTAAACGCCAATTACGTGTATTATCTGCAAGGTAAGCAGGGCGGCAACTGCCAGGGCCAGGGCGGCTTGTATAATGATAGTAAGTGTTTTGCTAATTTTGAACAAGCCTGCTTCGACCAGGAAACGCAGGGCAAAACAAGCGACCGCGAGGAAGATTACGAGATGCGATTGCCACCAGAGGCGGCTATCACCGTGGATAAAAAGCAGGGTGAACCAGACAACAATGCCTGCAATCAACAGTGTCCATGGCTGTTCAAAAATATTGAACATCTGCCAATCCTTTTCAATATGTTATTTCTGCGGGGATTATATCGGCAAAGAGACTCGTCCGTGGCAGGATATGAATTCCGATGGGGCGGTCTTCGCTACTTTCATAATGGCACAGCACCTGACGCGCCTGGGAAGTTCAAAACGTCGTCTTGCCTTTTGCCCGGACGGCCCCTTATTTAAGCTTACGGTAGGCATAGGCTCTAAGCATATAGGCGAGATCTTCACCTTCATTAGCAGGGACAGTCCAATTGAATGCTCCGGGGTCACCCTCGGCAGCGAGCCGAGCCGCTTTAATCGTGCTAGCATCAACCCATTGGTGCTTTTCTGCGTGGCCGTCAGCAAAACCCAGGGTGCTTCTATCGTTGTGCCAGATTCCCAGCGGGTCTACCCATCTTTCGGTTTTGGGATTCATGACCCATGAACCGATGTTCCATCCCCTTGTATCCATTTCCTCAAGGAAGACAATTTTAGTGCCGGGATTTCTTATCTCATCGTATACTTCGATCGGTTCGGCGCCGAAACCTCCGGCTTCTCCATTCATACCGCCGGCGACCGAAAAGCTGCGATAAGCCATCTGATCAGGGATGTCTATCCTTGCATCAGCGGGGCAGTGATATACCTTCACGGTCTTAAGAAAGGGATAAAGCAATCCTCTTTCTATACCTCTGTACTTGTTTTCAAGGAGGCCGGGTTTATCTCCGCCTGTGTAGTCTCCGTTGGGAGCTATTGGAGCTATAACCCAGTGTTGTGGGTCATTACTCTGAGGGATATGGCCGTCAACTATCTTACCCTCATTTTCGGTTGTGTAGGCAAGCCAGGCTATCGTTAACTGCCTTAAATTGTTAACGCAGATGAGAGCGGAGGCCTGGTCCTTTGCCAGCCTCAGAGCGGGCATCAGAAGTGCCATAAGCAACGCGATGATTGCGATTACAACCAACAGCTCAATTAGTGTAAATGCTCTTTTTTTCATTGTATTCCTCTCTTTCTGATCAAATAGCCGAAAGGATTCGGATACGAAAACAAGAATATTCTTATCTCTTATTATATTACCTCGAACCGGCTTGCCTTTTGCCGGGGAGGCGGTCCTACTGCTTGCCCCATACATAACCTCTCCGCATATATGCGAGGTCTTCACCTTCATTGGCGGGGACAGAATAACCGCCCACCTGTGCCTCCGACATTTCAATTGTGCTCTGATCCACCCATCTGTGTTTTTCCGCGTGGCCGTCGGCAAAGCCCAGGGTGCTTCTATCGTTGTGCCAGATTGACAATGGGTCGCCCCAATTGTTTCCTGTCTGGCTCATGAGCCAGGAACCCATGTTCCATCCCCTAATATCAGACTCCTCGAGGAAGACATATTTAGTGCCGGGACTTCTAATTTCATCAAACACTTCGGCCACTCGGTCTGGGTATATTTTACAACCAGTGGAACCCTGATATCCCACTTCTCCATTCATGCCGCCGGCGACCGCATAGCTGCAATAAGCCTGCTGTTCAGGGATGTCTATCCTTGCGTCAGCGGGGCAGTGAAATAGCTTAACGTTCTTAACATAAGGATAGATTACACCATTTTTTATGCCTGTGAGCTTATATTCAAGAGTAGAAGGGATAGGGTCGCCTTTGTAGACAAAGTTTCCATCATGTGGAGGGTTGATCCAAAAACCATCCGGAAAGCAGCTCTTATCTGTAAAATCTACACTTTGAGCCCTGACCCTATGACCGCCCATCAACATACCGTCATGGTCCACTGTATACGTAAACCACCCTATCGATAGCTGCCTTAAATTGTTAACACATATAAGAGCGGAGGCCTGGTCCTTTGCCAGCCTCAGAGCGGGCATCAGAAGTGCCATAAGCAACGCGATGATTGCGATTACAACCAACAGTTCAATCAGTGTAAAAGCTCCTTTTTTCATGGCATTCCTACCTTTCTGGTCAGCAATCCGAAAGCCGCCGATAGCAAGGTTCTTTACAAACGTATTTCCTTTCTTATTATCGGCATTTTTGCTATTCAATAATAAGACTTGCAAAATGGGATTGCTGTTTTGCTCATTTTTTGTCCCTTTTTATCGAGACACTCTCAGTTAAAATAATTATATGAGGCTGGACCACATATGTCAAGCATCAAAAAAAATTCTTTTTTCCACAAAATCCCGCCGGCACCATCAGATTTTTAGCTCCTTTTTGACCTCTGCGATTTTCTCGATAGCAAAATCCAAATCCCGCTGGTTGTGGGCTGCCGATATCTGGGTGCGAATTCGTGCAGCGCCCTTGGGAACCACAGGATAGGAGAATCCTATTACGTAAACGCCCTTTTCCAGGAGCTTTTCCGCCATTTTTTGAGCGAGGGCCGCATCGCCAAGCATAATCGGCACGATTGGATGTTCGCCGGGGATAACGTCCAATCCGAGTTTGGCAATTTGTTCTCTAAAATAGCAGGTATTATCCCGGAGCTTATCTCTCAAATCAGTGGAAGCCGAGAGGATGTCGAGCACCTTCAGCGATGTGGCGACGATGGCCGGTGCCAGGGTATTGGAGAAAAGGTAGGGCCGGGACCGCTGGCGGAGCATCTCAATAATTTCTTTTCTTCCGCTGGTATACCCGCCGCTGGCGCCGCCGAGGGCTTTGCCCAACGTGCCTGTGATAATATCAACGCGTCCCATTACATCGCGGTATTCATGAGTGCCTCTGCCGCGCCGGCCGAGTACACCAACCGCATGTGAGTCGTCGACCATCACAAGGGCATCATATTTTTCTGCAAGCTCGCAAATCTCGTTCAGTTTGGCGATGGTTCCATCCATTGAAAAGACCCCATCGGTCGCAATCAGCCGAAAGCGTGCTGATTGGGCCTGCTTCAGTTTATCCTCCAAATCCTGCATGTCGGAGTTTTCAAACCGAAGCCGCTGGGCCTTGCAGAGGCGTATGCCGTCTATAATGCTGGCGTGGTTAAGGTTGTCACTTATAATAGCATCGTCCGCCGTGAGCAGGGTCTCGAATAAACCTGTGTTGGCGTCGAAGCAGGAGCAATACAAGATGGTGTCCTCGGTACCAAGGAATTCGGAGATTTTGTTTTCCAACTCTTTATGTATCTGCTGCGTTCCGCAAATAAAGCGAACGGAGGAAAGCCCGTATCCCCATTTGGCGTAACTTTCCTGTGCTGCTCGAATGACCTCAGGATGGTCGGCAAGTCCCAGATAGTTGTTGGCGCACAAATTCAGGACTTTTTGTCCGCCCTGAACAGTAATCATAGCTTGCTGTGGACTGGTTATGATTCGTTCGGCCTTGTAGAGCCCATTGTCCCTTATTTGTTTAAGCTCGCCGGATATATGGGATTTCATCGCTCCAAACATATCCTGTCCCCTGCAAATGTTTACGGCGAATTTTTCATTTTTCCGCCCATTCCAAAATGACTTTCCCCGATTTTCCCGAGGCCACAACTTCAAAGGCCTCGGCATATTCGGTATAGCGAAACCGGTGAGTAATAAGCGGTGTGATATCGAGTCCTTTTTGAATAAGCATAGTCACTTTATACCAGGTTTCGTACATTTTCCTGCCGTATATTCCCTTAATAGTCAAGCCGTTGAAGACAACATAGTCCCAGTCAATTGAGGTTTCCGGCATTATTCCAAGCAGGGCGATTTTGCCGCCATGACACATGTTGGCAAGCATACTTTTGAATGCGTCAGGGCTGCCTGACATTTCAAGGCCAACATCGAAACCCTCTTTCATACCGAGTTTCTTGATGGCGTCTTCGATTCTTTCACTTCTGACATCCAGTGTCATGGTAGGCCCCATCTTCTTGGCTAATTCGAGACGATATGGATTCACGTCGGTAATCACAACGTAGCGAGCACCGGCATGTTTGGCCACGGCCACTGCCATACAACCGATAGGGCCCGCACCGGTTATCAGCACATCTTCTCCAACCAGGTCATAACAGAGAGTCGTGTGCACCGCATTGCCAAAAGGGTCAAAGCAGCTCAGCACATCTGTAGGTATGTTGGCGTCACAATACCACACGTTAGTGACAGGCAGGGCCAAATACTCAGCAAACGCGCCGTCCCGATTTACGCCGATGCCTTTTGGGTCCCTGCAGAGATGTCTTCTTCCTGCCAGGCAGTTCCTGCATCGCCCGCAGACCACATGCCCTTCACCGCTGACAAGATCACCCGGCTTAAAATCATGCACATTACCGCCTATTTTCTCAACAGTGCCGACAAACTCATGACCAATAACGATGGGTGGCTTTATCGTTTTCCGGGCCCAGGCGTCCCAGTTGAAAATATGAACATCAGTGCCGCAAATTGACGTCTTGTGAATTTTTATGAGCACATCATTAATCCCAATCTGCGGCGTAGGCACATCTGCCAATTGAAGTCCGCGTTCCGGATTCTTCTTAAGCAATGCTTTCATATCTTAAAATCTCCTGCCCAATCCTGCAAAATGACTATATTAAAGCCTTTCAACTGGCACAAGTCATTTCTAACACGAGCAAATAGCATCACCATTTTATCTTTTGAAGCTGACGCGTTTTCTCGTGGTCCGTCATATCATGAGCCAGGGCCGTTACAGTTATGAAGCCAAGTTCCAGAGACGTTGTGTCGGTAGGATTATCATCAAGACGGTGACGATTGCCGGCCAATTGAAAAACGGTCTGTCCCTGTTCGTTTTTTTGCTGGATGTAATGCTCGTCGAAGCCTTTGCTTGATTGCGGCACAACTTTTACGCCTTTCGGCTCACCTTTTGATAATTGCGGTATATTGACATTTATAACATCGCCGCTTTTGAGCGGCATAAGCGTTTTGAGGACTTCGGCACAGTACTCAGCAGCTTTTTCGAAATCTCCGGGTACGCCGGGTGCTTCAACAGAAAGACTCATTGCAACAGCCGGGATTTTCAAGAAAGCGCCTTCCATTGCGGCGGCAACGGTGCCGGAGTAATAAACATTTATTCCTGCGTTGGCACCGTTGTTTATACCGGCAACAAGCAGGTCTATCGGCCCTTCGTGAAGCTGCATAACCGCGAGCTTGACGCAATCGGCAGGTGAGCCCTGCACACTAAAGCCGGTGAATTGGCCGTTAATATCAACTTTGTTGCATACCAAGGGCTGGTGAAGTGTAACACTGTGGCTTGCACCGGACTGGCTGAGGGCCGGCGCAACGACAGTTACATCACCGAGCTTGACCAGCTCTTTGTAAATGGCAGCCAGGCCCGGTGCGAAAATGCCGTCATCGTTCGTCAGTAATATCTGCATAGATGCATAGCATAAGATAAAAAGTTAAAAGTTAAAAGTAAAAAGTAGGGCAAAGATGGTGGTTGATTATGGAGAATAATGTAGGATGGGGTGGTAGAAATTAATGTTATTATCGTTTTCAGACAGACAACCATAAGTGCGAGGCTTTGCCCCTACGCCCGACAGGCCCGCCTTCGTCCTCCACCGAAGGAATAGCAGGGCAGGCAGGTCAGCAGACAAGAATTAAAAAGCAAAATGCAAAAAGAACAGAATCGGCAGATTAAGTCTTGACTAATTCACTAATTTACGTAACAGTGCTGCCAACGGTTGATGAATGCCATATTTTTGTACATTGGATTATCGATGCTATATCCGCTTTATATTCAGCGTATTTGTAGTCCCTTGGAAAATAGCAAAAAGATTTTAAAATGAAATAATTCTCTTCAGACATAAACATTTTGCAAATGCCTGATGAGTATTTCTCTACAACTTCACAATTTATCTCATCACTGAGATTTAATCTATACACCCCTTCAGGATCATCAGGTTTTGGTTTTGCAAGTGAAGTTCCCAGATTATTAAATTCTTCCATTGATAGTTTTATTTCATTTTGAGTTCCAAACAGGATTAAGGAGCCGACAGACACGCCTTTTATTAACGATTTTCTTTGCCTAAGCCAAGAAATTGTCTCGTTGATTGTCTTATGGGTCTCCCCGGGATAAAACATAACATTTAATTTGGTCCATATACCTAATTTTGAAGCTGTTCTTAATAGCGTGTCTGCTTTTTCCAAATATAAATCAGGATCCCTTGTTTTCCCCATTCTTTTCAATTGAGACTTACTTGCCGACTCTAAACCGACATCAATAACTCTTAAACCACTACTTGCCAATAACTTCATAGTGTCAGGATTGATCATATCGGCTCGTATTTCACATCTCCAAAGAGAATCTAAATGACTCCTTCTATACTCTTCGTATAATTTAAAAGCCCATTCTTGATTCGGGCAAAAGTTAGAAGCTTGAAAATACGTATAAAAATGCTCGTTATTATAAAGCCGCCGAAGATATTTCAAATTTTCTACAACCAAATTAGGGTCTTGGAGAGATGTCATTCCAATATCGCGTTCTACACAAAAATTACATCCTCTTCCACATCCTCGAGAAATTTCTATGCTTGGATGAAATCTATATGCTTCATCTAATAATTCATACCTCAAAAATGATCTTGGCATCTTTGAATTTGAAACAATATACTTATTGCCTTTAACCGTAGTTTGAAACTCATAATTATGCGCAGTTACCAAATCTACTATGCAATCGTCAGACGTGCCACATATCACAAGGTCTATTTCCGGAATTTTGGAACAAACCCAGTCAACTCTACCATTTACTACCCATCGTCCTCCAACGAATATACGCTGATTGGGATTTAACGCTTTAAGTAATCTACAAAATTCCATTGCCCACGGGACAGCAAAAAAGGTAGGCACAGACAGAAGGAGAGGATATTCGCTTCTGCTATAACCAAGAGAGATAATTCGAGATATTATTTCTTCTGGTGAATGAAAAAGCCCTTGAACGACTAAAGCATCGAAACCCGCTTCATATAATACGGACGCCAATCTAAGAATGCCATAGTTAACATAGCAATGTTTCTTTGAAAAAACATTTTCTTCCTTTTTGGGAGAAAGCATTCCCGAAGCCACAAGAAATATTTTAGACATAATGCTCTTGTCTCTTTCTTGCTATATGAGTATATAGAATATCGTCAATTATGTTATATATTCCTGAAGCATCCGATTTATATACGCATCTGTCATGCCCGCTATATAATTTCTTACAGTTATAATTTTTATGACATCTATCTCTTTGCCATCTTTAACATGAGTTGCCTTAATGTCTTTACAAAAATCATAATTCTTTTCTGCAATATCCTTGTAGTCCGCAGGAATCAGGTCGTACCCATCTTTGCTGATATATACCTCAAATAATCTGCGGATTTTTTGTTTGGCATTGTAAGTATGTCTAAGGACGATTCGATGTTTGAATAAAATACTCTTCATTGCTTTATCGTAGAAATTGTTTTTGTTATATTTTGTTCCCCTCCAAGCATCTGCTAAATCCTCAGATACATCAACCAATCGTTCTGGGCATTTAAATACACCCTCCACAGAGCTAATCCCTCTTTCTTTTATGCGTTTCTTGGTGTTTTCAACGCAATTGTAAATAATCGCAGTCATTGCTTTATTTCGCCAAAAATGAAATGGCCTTATTTCGTCGTTGGGATAATATTTTTGAATCGACTCTGCCCTTTCGCACAGCTCAGACATGTTCATGTTAGAGTAACTAGTTTTTAATACTTTGTCTAATGCTTTATGAAGATTGCTTTCTTTTGCGCATCGCACAATATTACTATTTGGGTCTTTTATGTCGAATCTAAAAATCTTGGCTCTAATAGCATCCTCTACGTCTTCAAATAAATACGTCAATTTGTCCGCAATCCACAAACACTGCGCCTCAAGAGAGCCATAATTACACCCATAATCTTTGTATCGTTCGCACTTTACAATTTCTGACAAAGCGGAAAAAGGCTTATCTTTGATCTCACTTTCGGTTCTAGTTTCATTGTCTTTATGGTAAATGTGTTTAAGTATCCCGTCTTCGACATCAAGAGTAAGACCTAATCCGGGATTTGTTCCATTGAGTGTTTCTATTCGAGAGATGACTTCTATTGCATGGGCACAATGGTCGAATCCAATAATAGGAACAGGTTGGTTAACATCACGGGGTAAAACATATTCTTTTGAAACCTCATTCAGAGCATCCTCGCCGGCGTGCCCAAATGGTGGATGGCCAATGTCATGCCCCATAGCAATAGCATCGGTTGCTTCTTCATTGAGATTTAGCCGTCTGGCAATAGAACACGCTATGTCTGCTACTTCTATCGAATGGGTCAATCTTCTTCTGAAATGGTCGTCTTCATCATGCGCAAATACCTGGGTCTTATTTTGCATTCGCCTAAAAGCTGTTGACCATATAATCCTGTCCCGGTCACGACGATATTCACTTCTGAATTCATCTTCTGGTCTATCTGTTCCATATTTCCGAAATTTACCCCCGAGTTCGCTCTTTCTTTTTTTCGGATCCAGAGCATAATCCGCAAGTTTTTCTTCCTTGTTCATAATAGTCCTATTTCTAAACTATTGCCTTTACACTCATACCAACAAAAATGCCGGACGGCAAGAATGATTATCAAAGATATGATATTCTTCAAAAGCTCACCCGTCTTCTTTGTGGCGGGCCGTATCCTTCCGGCCTTAAAGCGGTATTATACCGCTTTAAGCAAAAGAAGAAAATCTTTTTTCTCTCCCCCAATTCTACTTGGTGGCTTCCCACAAAGCAGCCGCCAATTTTTCCCATTCGTATATCCTGTTTCAGCCGGATTCAGCATCTTGCTGGCTGAAACCCCTGTGCCATCGGTGGCCAATAAAAAACAGTGTTCATCCGTGTTTAAAATTAGAATTCCATTGCGCAGCGATACCGCAATTTTACACTTTACATTTTGAACTTTTAACTCCCTCCATCTGTTGCTAAATTTTTTTATGTCTTCGTGGCGCGTTAAAATAGGTGAAATGCGCGACCAAAAGCGCACATAGTTATCGACAAAATCTGAAAAAAATAAAAAAATTTTAACTCCTTTGTTACCAATAACTTAATCCTGTAAATCCTGTCAAAAACAAGCCGATTTTCGCATCAAACGCGCACATTCGTGCAATTATAGAGGGACAGTTTTTTTTCAGCCCTCATTTCGGGACCGTCCTCCCGAAGACTTTGTTTTGAAAATTAAGGATTTTGGTCATTCGATATTGTTTAGAATTTAGGATTTAGAATTTAGGATTTCAAACTACCAGATAAATCCTTACCCAATATGATGATACAATCAAAAACCAATATCGAAGATCCGGCCTTTCTTGGACGGAATCATTTATCAATATCGAAGATCCGGCCTTCCTTGGACGGAATCAATAATCATTTAGCTTATGCAAACCGCCTATCCAGCCCAAATTGTCGCGGCGTAGCATTCTGCGAAGCAGGGCCCTTTACAACTGTAGAGAACTCTTTACAAATCAGCCCTTTTATGCAAAACGAACCCAATTTGCCGAAAGCCCAAATGAACGTAAATAAAGTATTAATAAAGGATTATGAAAATAAACCCAATTGGACACTTGGTGAAAACGAACCCAAAACGAACCCAATCAAAGCCAATCAAAGCCAATTTCCCCTCCCCACGCGGCGAAACAAACCCAATACAAACCCAATCAAACCCAATACAAACCCAATTTCAACCGTGACCCTGGTAAAATGGGTCATCGCGATTGAGCACAGTTGAAGTGATAAGTTTCAGAATGTAGAATAGGTCGTTATGGAAAAATATTCACCGGATAAAGATTGTGTTGTGATGACAAGAGATGAGGTTCGGGCGTTTGACCGCTGGGCGATAAATACGCTCGGAATACCCGGTGTGGTTTTGATGGAAAACGCCGGTCGCAGCTGTGCCGAACTAATTAAAGAGAAGCTGGCTGGCGTTGCAAAACCGAAGGTCTGTATATTCTGCGGGACAGGAAACAACGGCGGTGACGGATACGTGATTGCCAGGCATCTGTTAAACAGCGGCTCTAAAGTCACCGTGGTGATATGCGGTCCGCCTGGGGCGGGCAGCAAAATCAAAGGCGACGCAAAAACAAACCTCGATATTTTAGAGCGGTCAGGTCAACCGATTGAACAGCTAAATTTGAAAGGCGGCGATATTCCCCGCCGGATTAAAGCCTTCGCGGCCGGCGCTGATATGCTCATTGACGGTCTTTTCGGCACCGGATTGAACGGACAACTCAGCGATGAGTACAAACAATTGATAGAGAGCATAAATGGCGAGAATTGCCCTATCCTGGCGGTGGATATTCCATCGGGCCTGGATTGCGATACAGGTGAGCCGCTCGGTGCAGCTATCAGGGCAAACTATACCGTAACCTTCGTTGCCGTAAAAAAAGGATTTAAATCCGCAGACACGGTAACCGAATATATCGGCGAGACTTTTGTTGCCTCGATTGGTATTGAACCGGGCGATGATACGTCAAATTAAAATGCTCCGGCTGTGCCTGACTGCGTTTTGTAGCCGACGAAAAACAGGAATCTTTCGTAGTTGAATACGGGAATCAACAAGGCCTTTGCCTGGTTCTGAACTACCCCGTAAAGAGCGCGTTTTTGCCGTGAAGCCTCGTATCTTTCCGTCGCCATAGGGTCCATTTCCAATTCAGTAACAGTCGGCCTTATGAGAATGCTCGGCGGGCGACCAAGAACCAGGAAGTCCGTCTCGATAGAAATGGCATCGGCCACTTTGCCGCCCCATTTCCCAATAAGTGATTTTATTTTATCGGCAGCGTTCTTATCAATCTTTCCGTCGCCATCAAGGTCGAAATCACCCTCTATCACAAAAACGTTTGTTTTGTCGCTATCCCAAATTAGATTTGCAACAATATCATCCAGTATGATTGGCCTTTTAATTTCCGACTTTATAATTCGTGCCGCCGAGATGTTCTTTTCGACACTGAACACTTCGATTTCGGCCTTTCCTTTGCCGTCCTTTGGTATAGGCATGTTTTTGTCGTAAACCGAAAAGGTTAAGCCCGGATAAACTCGGTCGTCCCTACCGATATTCAGATGCACGACTTTGGACGGGTTATCAACCAATATTATTTTGCCGTCGCTCTTATGGGCCACTACCTCACCATCCGGCAGCGGCACAATCTTGCGAAGCTCATCCTCCTGGCGTTTCATTCTATCCTGGGTCATTTCCAATTGTGCCTGAATTTGGAGCTTCTCCTGGTGTTCCTGTTCATAATTAGCTCTTTCTTCACTCAGTTGAGCCATAAGAGCCTGAACATTCTCCTCAGAGGTTTGTTCCAGCAGGGTTTCAAGGTCATTATAGTCTTTCTTAATACTGTCAATCTCCCGGCCATAGTCCTCTTTCACAGCTAACAGTATTCGTTCCTTGTTGTAGGTTTCAACCATTGCGTCATTAAAATCGTTTCGCAGGTCGGCAAGCTGTTCATCTGTGGCCTGCAGCGCCTCTATTGTATTGTCCAGTTTTGTTTTCAGCTTCTGTATTATCTGGATGAGTCCGATCGTATTGGGGTCAATGCTTGCAGGATCAATATGTGCTTGAGCCAGCGTCAATGTATCTTTGAAGTCTCTGTTGGCGGTGTCAACTTTGACTTCAGCAGAGGTATCCTCGGGCTTGCCTCCAATGACAAGACGTACCACTTCGTCAAGATAGTAGACCATTGTAGCGAGCCTGCTCTTACGGGCCTGTTTTGCCCCAACTATCGTTCCTATCCTTTGCAGTTCCGCGAGAGTTGCCATCTCTTGAAGGTCACTTTGTGCTTTTTCTGTTATTGTCCTCTGGTCTTCGAATTTGACGTAGTAGATAACTGCAACGGTAGTTGCGGCAATGAAAAGCCCAACAAAGAGTATCAGGGTATACAGCATAGCATCGCTTTGCTGTCTTTTTGCTGGTGACATAATAAACCTCCTAAGAAATTTGTTCAGCGTTCAATGAATAGTTTTTCGTATCTGACAGCTATTATAGCCCGAAATTCCCTATAAGTCAAGTAAAAACAGCCTATTGCGCCAAGACGTAGCATATATTGGGCAGTAGACAGCTTACTTTAGTCAAAATTTGTCCAAAAGAGGCGGTAATTGGCTGATTCGGCTTATTGTATATCGGGCTGCAGCACCTGGTTCCTGCGGCGATTCTGAATGCAGGCGAGCAGGGCGGATTATCTGGATTGTCGCAAATCCAAGCTTGTTTGGTGCGATAAAATCCTTCATCTGGTTGTCGGCAACGTAGGCCATAGACTGCGGTTTTACGTTTAAGGTCTCCATTAGCTTTTCAAAGCCGGCTGGGGAGGGCTTCCAGAATTCTCTGCCGAGCTGTTCGGTATATATTACGCACTCAAAATATTTTTCGATTCCCAATACCTGCACTTTTAGTTGTTGTGCAGGTAAAAAACCGTCTGTCAGTAAAGCTAACGTGAATTTGGGACTAAGTTCAGAGAGAACTTCCCGTGATTCCTGCGGCAGTGTTATTTTGGGGTCGTGGTTGCGATAAACATATATCAACTGCTGGATGAGCTTATCGTCGACTACGCCAAGCTCGCGGAGAGCTGCATTGAACGTCTTTGTGCGATTGCCAGCAGTGAACTGCTTCCAGAAGGCATCAAAAAGACGCTCGGCAGGCGGCATATCAGGCAAACTGGCAAGAAACTCAGACACAGAGGTGAAGCCGCTCTTGCAATACTCGACTTCATCATAAAGCGTGTCGTCTAAATCAAAAACAACGGTCGTTATCATAGTCATTTACTATTTACTATTGACTATTTACCATTTTCAATATTCAATTGTCAATAGTCAATATTCAATGAAAGGCCAAGATATGAAATTTTTGCAAATCATGCGTCCCCTGCACTGGACTAAGAATGTATTTGTATTTGCAGCTCTAATATTCGGGAAAAAACTCATTGGCCCGGTTGATGAAGTGTTTTCGGCTGTTGTCAGTGCCTTTGGTGGTTTTTTCTGCTTTTCTCTGGCTGCTTCCGCTATCTATATCTTCAACGATATAATCGACCGCGAGACAGACAGCCTCCATCCCGAAAAATCACAAAGACCGATAGCAGCAGGAACTGTAACTGTTGGTTCCGCCGAGGCTATCTCGGTCTTGTGTGCTGTAGCAGCAATTCTTGGAAGTTATCTGCTTGGTAGCAAGTTTGTAATTATCATTCTCATATATATTGGGCTGATGGTTCTTTATTCACTCTTGCTGAAAAGAATGATGATTCTGGATTGTGTAACCATATCCATCGGGTTTTGCCTTCGGGCTATTGCCGGCGCTGTTGTGGTGGGTGTATTTATCTCGCCGTGGCTGATTATCTGTACCTTCGCTTTGTGCCTGTTCCTTGCTTTCAGCAAGCGTCGCAGTGAAATAGCCCTGCTTCGTGAAGACAGTGAGTCGTTTCGCAAGACATTAGCCGGCTATACACCGGAGCTGCTGGCCCATATGCTCGATGTAACAAGCGGTCTGGCGATTGTATGTTTTCTGCTCTACGCAATGGATAAAAGGACTCTGGACATTTTCGGCACTAATAACCTTGTCTATACCACGCCGATGGTTTTGTACTGTGTTTTCCGGTTCAGTGCGCTGATACAAAAGGGCAAATACTCCGGCCCTGTAAAGCTTATTCTGAGAGACCGGCCATTTCAGGTCGGCTTTGTGCTGTGGGTTTTGGCGTGCATTGGGATTATTTACGCCGATAAGCTCGGCATCAGTTTTTGCAACATTTAACCTTATTGATGAAGTTCATAGTTATGAGTTCACAGTTCATAGACAGAAAACTGCAAACTATCAACTTATTATGGGTGAACAAAGATTACAGAAGGTTTTAGCTGCGGCGGGTATTGACTCGCGCAGAAAATGCGAAGAGTTGATACTCGACGGGGTCGTCCGCGTAAACCGAAAAGTGGTGGATAAGCTGCCGACTTTTGTCGACCCTGAAAAGGATTCCATAACGGTAGATGGTAAGAAAATCCAAGCCGCTCAGAAGGTATATTTTCTTTTGAATAAGCCCAAGGGCGTGATTTGCACAAGCCGCGACCCACAGGGCAGAAAAAAAGCGATAGACATCATCCCTGCCGGCCAGCGCATCTTTTGTGTTGGCAGACTCGATATCGATACATCCGGATTAATTATTCTCACGAACGACAGCGAACTGGCAAACAGATTAACACATCCGAGATATGGTTTGGCTAAAACCTATGTTATCAGGGTCAAGGGCCAAATCGTCGGCGAGGCGGCAGACAAGTTAAAAAAAGGAATTTGGCTGGCAGAAGGCAAAACCGGCAGGACATCAGTCAAAATATTAAAACGCAGCTATAAAGAATCATTGATTGAAATAACTATTCGACAAGGTCTTAACCGGCAAATTCGCAGGATGTTGGCAAGAGTGGGCCTGCCGGTAAAATCGCTTAAGAGAACACGGATTGGCAAACTCAACACCCGAGGACTTGGTGTCGGCAAGTTCAGAACGCTAACCAAAGCTGAAGTAGCATACCTGAAAAAAGCCACTACCGGCTAATCAGATGCTATGCAAAAGACGATGAAATATCAGGCGTAATGGCAAAACAAAGGCATGTTCAATTTGTGCAAAGGATTCTGTAACGACAAAGATCAACATTTAGCCCACTATACCCAATATGTCAATTCTCGGCGCCGTCTTGTTTTCTCTTATCAGGAACATTCAGGGAGTTTTTTGTGGCAAATTTTGGCTTTGCACTTGCATTTCTTAAGAAAAAACATAATATGTATCGAATTGTCGATTTTTAGCTCGTAAATCGTTGTTTGTCGTACGAAAGATGAACAACGAGATGAGAAATTAGGAGTATGTTGGATGTCGAGAGTATGTCATTTTACGGGTAAGCGAACCGTGGCCGGCAGGAGTATCGCCCGGCGTGGTAAAGCCAAGCGGCTTGGGGGTGTCGGCAGAAAAGTAACCGGCATTACCAAAAGAAAGTTTAAGCCGAATATACAAAGGGTCCGGGCTGTTATTGACGGCAAGGTTTGCAGAATTAAGGTCTCAGCCAAAGCGATTCGAATGGGACTTATTGAAAAGCCGACCAAGCGAGATTACAAACCCGCCGAAAAAGCAAGCGACTGACAAAACGTTATGTGATTGGAAACTATCAATGGCGAGGCGGGCTACGCCTCGCTTTTTGTTTAGGCAGGAAAAATGGCGAAGAAAATTGACCAGGCCCAGGTGAAAAAGGTTGCCAGGTTATCTCGCCTGGAATTGACCGAAGCGGAAGTCGAGGAATTTACCGGCCAGTTAAGCGCCATCCTCGACTACGTGGAAAAAATGAACGAGCTGGACACCACCAACGTTGAACCCCTGGCGCATTGTCTGCCAATCAGCAATGTCCTTCGCGAAGATTCAGTCAAAGAGTCGCTCGGAACCGAGAAGACACTGGCCAATGCACCCCAGCGAGATGAAGATTTCTTCAAGGTGCCGAAAATACTCGATGACAGTTCCGCGTCGTGAAAGTTAGCACGAAGTAGATTCGGAGGTATTTAACAATGAAAGCGATTCGCTTAGTATGTTTTGTGTCTGTAGCTTTGTTTTTGGTAGGTTGTGGCCAAACGGGGAAAATTAAGATGATATCCAATCCAGTTCTGGCGCCGGGTCAGCATTCTCAGTCATTTGAAAAGACGATTACGAAAAACTTAAGCTGTGAATACTTACTGTTTTTACCGGATGGCTATAGCGAAAAAAAACAGGGCTGGCCAATGATCCTGTTTCTGCATGGTGCCGGTGAACGCGGCAGCGATTTAAAGAAGGTAAAGGTACACGGCCCACCTAAGATAGTGGAAAAACAAAAAGATTTTCCATTCATTGTCGTGTCTCCACAGTGTCCCGAAGATGACTGGTGGACAGATAAAGTTGAGGTGCTGATACATCTGCTGGATGATATTGTGGCCAGGTATAATGTAGACACAGAGCGAATTTATCTGACAGGTCTTAGCATGGGTGGTTACGGTACGTGGGCTTTGGCGGCCGAGTATCCCGAGCGTTTTGTCGCCGTCGCGCCTATTTGTGGAGGTGGTAATCGCATCATGGCATTCAGGCTAAAAGATGTTCCCGTTTGGGCTTTTCATGGAGCAAAAGATTCCGTTGTCCCATTGAAACAATCTGAGGAAATGGTCAAAGCGATTAAGGCCCGTGGCGGAGATGCCAAATTGACTGTTTATCCCGATGCCGGCCATGATTCATGGACGGAAACGTATAAGAACAAGGAGCTTTATGATTGGTTCCTTGAACATCGCAAAACCAGTAAGACAAAATAACAGGTGATTTTCGGCGATGGAAAATCTGAGTGCCATACAGTTGCGTGACAAGATAGCCGCTGGCCAGATAAGCAGCGTCGAAGCAACCGAGGCTATTTTCAAGAATATAGAGGAGCAGGAGTCGGTCATTGGTGCTTATATCAGCACGTTCCGCGATAGGGCGCTGGAAAAGGCAGCGGAGGTTGATAAGCAGATAGCCGCCGGCCAGGAGGTAGGTCAGCTCGCGGGCGTGCCGGTTGCGGTAAAAGACAATATGTGCACTACTTTCGGGGCTACCACCTGCGCTTCAAAGATATTGGAAAATTTCCAAGCACCTTACAACGCCACGGCCGTCGAAAAACTCCTCTCCGCTGATGCGGTCATAGTAGGCAAGACGAATATGGATGAGTTTGCGATGGGTTCGAGCACTGAGAATTCCGGCTTGAAGCAGACTGTGAATCCATGGGACCGCAGCCGGGTGCCGGGCGGAAGCAGCGGCGGCTCGGCCGCCGCAGTAGCAGGGGGGCTGTGCTTTGCTGCGCTTGGATCAGACACCGGCGGCTCAATCCGCCAGCCCGCTGGTTTCTGTGGAGTCGTGGGCCTAAAACCAACGTATGGCAGGATTTCACGATTCGGACTTGTGGCATACGGTTCGAGCCTGGACCAAATCGGCCCAATAACCAACACCGTTACTGATACAGCACTGATGATGAATGTTATAGCCGGCCACGACCCCGCTGACAGCACCAGCGTTGATGAAACCGTTGCACCTGTGTGTGATTACCTCGATAAACTTGATGAACCGATAGAGAAGCTAAAAATAGCAGTTGTGCCGGAATTTAATGCCGGAGCCGACCAGCAGGTCCAAAAAGCCCTGACTGATGCCATAGATATTTATAAAAAGCTTGGGGCTGAAATCTTAGAAATAAGTATGCCTCATCTGAACTATGCCATTGCCGCTTACTACGTGATAGCTACCGCCGAGGCATCGAGTAATCTGGCACGGTACGACGGCGTACATTACGGCCATCGCAGCGAAAACGCCGGAGATTACGTCGAGGTCTATTCCAAGTCCCGGGCCGAGGCTTTTGGCAAAGAAGTTAAAAGACGAATAATGCTCGGAACTTACACCCTCTCCAGCGGCTATTATGACGCTTATTATCTGAAAGCGCTCAAGGTCAGGAATTTGATACGCGCCGATTTCACCAGCGCTTTTGAAAAGTGTGAGGCCATTTTAATGCCGGTTTCACCCACGACCGCCTTCAAAATTGGCGAAAAGGTCAACGACCCGCTGACAATGTATCTCTCTGATATTTATACGATAGCTGCTAACCTGGCTGGTATTCCGGGTATCAGTATTCCGTGTGGATTTGACAAAAGCAATTTGCCGATTGGCCTGCAAATTCTGTCACCGGCTTTTACCGAAAACAAACTCCTTCGAATAGCAAGAATGTACGAAATGCAAACCGACTGGCATACAAAAAAACCAACCGTTATTAATTGAGAGCGGAAATGAGCAGTGAACTACAGTACAAAGTTATAGTGGGATTAGAGATACACGTACACCTTTGTACTAAGAGCAAAATGTTTTGTAGCTGCGCAGTGGAGTTTGGCCAAAGGCCTAACAGCAGGGTATGTCCCGTCTGCCTCGGGATGCCGGGCGTCTTGCCGGTGATGAACAAGCAGGCAGTAGAGTATGCGGTCCTGGTAGCAATGGCCCTTAATTGCGAAATAGCCGAGCATACAAAGTGGGACAGAAAGAGCTATTACTATCCCGATTTACCTAAAAATTACCAGATAAGCCAGTACGATTTACCACTCAGTTCTAACGGCTATATTGAAATACCACTCGAAGAGGGACAAACGAAAAGAATCGGAATAATCAGGGCGCACCTGGAAGAAGATGCAGGCAAAAATCTGCACCCGGCTGGAAATTTTTCGCAGGTAGACTTGAACAGGACGGGGACGCCGTTACTGGAGATTGTCACTGAGCCGGATATGAGCAGTGCCGCTGAAGTGCGGGCCTTGGCGGTGGAATTGCAGCGGATGGTCAGATACCTCGGCGTTTCCGAAGCCGATATGCAAAAGGGCCATATGCGTTTTGAGCCGAACATCAATCTGGTCATCACCAAAGACGGCCAGGATTATAAAACGCCTATAGTTGAGGTCAAGAACCTGAACAGCTTTCGGGCATTGGAAAGAAGCATCGACTATGAAATCCAGAGACAGCTTGACGAATTTCTTGAAACCGGCAAAACAATAGAAACAGGTAATAAATCCACACGCGGGTGGGACGATGACAGAGAGGTAACCGTACTGCAAAGAGAAAAGGAAGAGGCCCCCGATTACAGATACTTTCCCGATCCCGACCTTGTTCCGGTTGAATTTACGAACGAATGGCTCGATGATATAAGGTCCGGCCTGTGCGAACTGCCGATTAAAAGACAAACGCGTTATGTCAATGAATACAAGTTAAGCGATTATGATGCAGGTGTCTTAACCGCCGATCGCTCAACAGCCGAGTTTTTTGAAGGCGCCGTTGCCGCTGGTGGCAATCCTAAAAGAGTTTGCAACCTGCTGACACAAACCGGCCTCAAAATTGCAAATGAAAGAGGATGCAGCGTGGGTGATTTGGGTATCACAGCCCAAAATGTCGCACAATTGGCACAAATGATTGAACTCGATACCATTAGTGCCGGCTCGTCTGCACCTATACTTGAAAAAATGGTGGAGACCGGCAAAGAGGCGAAAGTTTTAGCAGAAGAGCTCAACCTGATTCAAAAAAGCGATGCAGGCGAACTGGAGACAATAGTTGACAAGGTGCTTGCCGAAAATCCCAAAGCGGTTGATGATGTGAAAAGCGGCGGCAAAAAAAGTAAAAAAGCCCTGGGTTTTCTGCTGGGCCAAGTCATGCAAACAACAAAAGGACAGGCCAATCCAAAAGTCGTTTCCCAAATCCTCGCCAAAAAACTTGGTTGAGTGCGCATCACGAAACAAAGCCTTGTAAAAGTTACAAAGGATAGAAGATGAAAATTGAAAAAAGCAGTAATATAGTAAAAGTTGCAGTAGAAGCAGAGGGAGTAAAAGACGTGGGAGTAAGATGGCTAATTTCCAAAGATGACGGAGCGAAAAATTTTGTGATGCGGATGTTTGAATTGCAGCCCGGCGGTCACACACCGCTGCATACACACCAGCATGAACATGAAGTATTTGTGCTTGAGGGGCAAGGCACTTTTGTTTATGAGGGCCAGGAACATCAGTTTGGCCCCGAACACGTAATATTTGTGCCGCCCAATAAAGAGCACCAATTCAAGAATACGGGGGATTCCATTATGAGGATGCTTTGCCTTATTCCTGCATCAGCCGTATAAATCCATTTCTCATGAGGCCAAAAATTGGATTGACTTTCAAAGAAAAGCTCCTACACTGAGTATACTTGCCATAAGGCCCACAACAAAAGAATTGAGTGATTAGTTAGTCTGCAGGAGGCAGAATAATGCGTGACTCCAAATCAAAGAGAAAAAAGTCCATTCAAGAAGTTCAAACGCCGCGTCCCCACAAACCGAAATTAGACCACCTCAGACGCAAGGTCACCAAGCAGAAAAAAGTACTAAAACAAATAAGCAGTTCAAAAGAACTCCTTAAAAAGACGTTCTTAAGTTTGGATAGTGCCGCCTTTATTTTAGATGATAAAATCCCACCTAGGATTACAGATTGTAATCCCGCAGCTGCGAAGATTTTTGGATATGACAGAGAAGAATTTCTGGGCAAAACAACACAGTTTTTACATATAAACAAGAAAGCACTGAAAGAGTTTCAAAATGTTTTATTTCCGGCCATTGAAAAACAAGGCTTCTTGTCTTCCTTTGAGTATCGGATGAAACGCAAGAGCGGCAATGTCTTTCCAACAGAACACTCTGTGTTTCCGCTAAAGGACGAAAGAAATAATAGAATCGGATGGATCAGTATAGTAAGAGACATCTCGGCACGCAAGGAAGTTGAGGAGCAATTAAAACAGTCCAGGGAATTCCTTGCCAATACAATCAATGCTCTCGATGACACTTTCTTCGTAAAGGATGAAGAGCACAGATGGGCAGCATTAAACGATGCTGCCTGTGAGGTAATAGGCCGCCCCAGAGAAGAACTTATCGGTAAAAGTGATTATGACCTTTTCCCTAAAGAACAGGCAGATAAGTTCTGGAAAAAAGACAATCTTGTATTTGAAACCGGCGAAACAAACGTAAGTGAAGAAGAAGTTACATGGCACGGCAAATTACATACGATTTCAACCAAGAAATCACTATTCACAGATTTCATAACTGGAAAACGATTCATTGTGGGCACCGCCAGAGACATCACCGAACGCAAGCAAGCAGAGGAAGCGCTGCGACAGTCGGAACAACAATATCGAGCATTAGTCGAGCAATCGCTGCAGGGCATCGTCATCTTCCAGGGCTTCAGGATTGTCTTCGCTAACGCTACGGCAGCTAAGATCGCTGACCTCACGATAGAGGATGTGCTGGCTCTTTCGCTCGAAGACATGATGACATTTGTCCCCCCCGAAGAACGAGCAGACGCCTTGGAGCGCCTGAAGAACCGCTTCGCAGGTAAGGCCGTTGACTCAGAGTACGAAATACGTCTTGTGCGAAAGAATGGGGATGAATTCTGGCTGAATCTGTTCTTTAGTCCTATTGAGTACCTGGGTAAATCTGCAATTCAGTTAGCCTTCATTGACATTACCGAGCGCAAAAAGGCGGAGGAAAGACTTTTTGAGTATCAGGGGCAGCTTAAGTCTTTAGCTTCTCAATTGACTCTGGCCGAGGAGCGGGAAAGGCGCCGCATTGCAACAGAGCTGCACGACGAAATCAGCCAGTCACTGTTCACTTCGAAGATGAAGCTGGAAACGCTTCAAAAATCCGCATCTGGCAAAGAGCTTAATGAGACATTGGAGGAAATCAGCAACTCTCTCGGCCGGATGATTGCAGGTATGCGGTCACTGACATTCGACCTCAGCTCACCCATACTGTATGAATTTGGTTTTGAGGAAGCCGTAGCTGAATGGCTTAATGAACGAGTCGAGAAAAAACACGGCATTGAAACTGAACTTGAAGTTGATGGTTCACTTAAGCAGTTGGATGACGATATTCGAGTCCTTTTGTTCCGGGATGTGCGAGAACTTCTCACTAACGTTGTCAAGCATGCGCGGGCAAAAAAGATAAAAGTCTCTATTCGAAAAGTTAACAGCCGGATATACGTTAGTGTTCAGGACGATGGAGTAGGATTCGACTCTGCCGAGACAGAGTCAATGATAACCAAAAAAGAGGCTTTTGGGCTTTTCAGTATTCGGGAGCGATTGGAACACTTTGGAGGGAATCTCGATATTGATTCCGCGCCCGGCTGCGGGTGCAGGGTTACGATTACATCACCATTAAAACGAGAAGACATTAACAAGGACAAACAAAAATGAGCATAAGAGTTTTGTTAGCTGACGACCACCAAATGGTGCGCGAGGGTCTACGTTCGCTGCTTGAGAAAGAAGATGATATTGAAATAGTCGGCGAAGCTGAAGAAGGGCGACAAGCCGTCCACCTTGCACGGAAACTGCTGCCGGACGTGGTAGTTATGGACATAACAATGCCAAATCTCAACGGAGTGGAAGCTACACGGCAGATTGTTAACGAGTATCCTGAAACCAGGGTGGTTGCCTTATCGATGCATTTTAGCAAAATTTTCGTAGTTAATATGCTTAAAGCCGGAGCATTAGGATACATATTGAAGGGAGATTCATCTGAAGAACTTATCCAGGGTGTACGAACCGTGGCGGAAGGTGGCGCTTACTTTGGCCCCAAAGTAGCCAAGACGGTGACCGAAGTCTTGGCAAATCCCTTGCCAGACTCGCCTTTAGATGTTCTGAAGCCGAGAGAACGCGAGGTGCTTCAACTTATATGCGAAGGAAAAAACACGAAGCAGATTGCTTTAGTGCTTCACGTAGGTACCAAAGCCATCGAAGCAAACCGGCGTAAGATAATGGAGAAGCTGGATGCCCACAGTATACCTGAGCTTGTCATAATAGCCATCGAGAATGGAGTAATCTCTCTCGAACACTGAGTTCTCCGCTTTATAAATGCTGCGAAAGCAACTGTATGACATTCTTATTACTCGTAGTTATAATTATATCAGAGCGAATTCCCCATATATCCTTTCCCAAAACTGAGAAAATCTATCCAGATACCTGCCACAATCGATGGGGTGTTTGTCTTTTGTTGGTCCGAGGACAACAGGCATGTTAGCATCGAGGCCTTTCTCGTCATAAAACAGGAAATACGAAGCGCAAAATTAGGAAAATCCTATTTGCTCTTTTCTTAGATTTGAATAAAGGTAAAGTAGCTTGTCCCTATGCGGGGAGGCATTTTTTTTGAGTGGAGTGCCATACGGTTGTCACAGGCAGAAAAAAAGCTTGTAATCTGGCAGCAAACGGGCAACAAGCAAGATATAAGGTTGACATGAGAAAATCAAAAACTGTTGTAATCAGTGGTTATGAAAGTTTCACAATAGATACTGCCGCACAGAGTGGTTTGGACTATTTCTGTATAGATTTGGAATTGGATCCTGTCGATTTCGAAATTGTTGATTTCGCCTGCACAGAGATCGGCAGCTTTGTAGAAAGGATTCTCCATAACGCACTCTTGGGATACAAAGCAGAGGAAGGCATTAAAAATGCTATTGACCAGGTAGAAAAGACGTTGTTTTGCTCCTTCAAAAATGGTATTGTTGCTGCTCTTGAAGATGCGAATAGACGGTATAAGGAAATGAAGGAGGATGGAAAATATTGCTTTGTTAAACGTGCTGTTTAATATTGAAGCTGCTCTCACTATTAACGTATGAAAGCACAACATGTGTGACGTGGTTAGTAAACCAGCAAGAAGGGAGATGTTTCTCAAGAAGCTTCTCTAATTCAGGCTGGTTTTCTTTCTATAGGGCTGTTAATACTACTAATAAGAAATATAGGCTTGACAATGCAGGATGGATTTCTACAATACCGCAACACGTTGTGGTAAAATCTGAGTGGCCAACGCCGCTCAGGTGGTCGAACCTATTGAGATAACCTTTTATAACTGGGAAAAAAGTAAAGCCCAATGCCCAACAGGCCGCGAGATAATTCAAGAGCAGAAACTATAGTGATTTGTGGAACTGCTCGACTGCCAAAAGAGATGACCAGAGAAGGAAGTCTTGGCCGTCTTTGGGTTGAATTGGAACTGACCACAGACGATTTTAAAATTATAGATTTCTCATGTACGATGAAATCACGCTTGGGAAAAAAGATTCTTCGTAGCGCACTTTTAGGACATGAAATAGAGGAAGGGATTGATAATGCTATAAACGAGTTAGAGAAGAGATTTTTTAGCGTAATAAAAAGAGCAACCATTGCCGCTCTTGAAGATGCGCGTCTGTCGTATAGAAGAACTCAAAAAGAGTAGTGTCCGAGAATGGCAGGCTTTTTTAGCTTTTTAGCGGGCCATGCTCATCATATAGTAGGAAATACGCAGCCCAAACATAGGAATATCCTATTTGTTTTTTCATCCGATTCAACCGATAGAAAACCACAAGAATGCAGTAGAAACATTATCGACACATAAATATATATTCTGGTAGTACTGCCGCATTTTGACAAAATAGTGATAGACGGAGGGAGAGGATGAATTAAAGATTGCTGCCTGTGGATTGCCAGAATTGACATTTTTGTATGGTTTAGAGCTAACAAAACCGGCAATCTAATTCGCCGAGGTATATTTTGAGCAGTTAGGAAAGCAAGTGGCTAACAATTTTAATGCTGCTTCAAGAGCGTCTTTCTCTATGTAAATACCAGCATAAATCGACGCTATAAGGAGATGATTAAGATGTTAAGCCTGGCACGAGAAACGCTTATCAATATTTCAGAAAAAGAAGTGGTTCACTACACACACTTGGCTGAAATAATGAAAATTAATCCTCACTATGCCTATCTTATATGTAGCTCATTAAGTAAAGATGAGTACATTGTTATAATAGATGATGTCGGAGGTTGCAAAATTACACCAAAAGGAAGAACTTTTCTAAATGGAAATAACACAAGAACATAAAAGCCCTATCGAGCAAATCATCAGTGAAATGGAATGCCCCAAGGGTTTCGTATGCTATAAACCGGGCTCTGAAAATCCCAGGATAAGGCTTATCGCCGATGGTGAAAGGATTGAGTGTTTAGGGGAAAATCCACTAAGGTGTAAGTTTGCATTGTGTTACGGATCACTAACACTTTGTCAATGCCCTCTTCTCAACTATATTGCCAAAAACTCTCACTTGTAAGAAACTCAGACGATGTTATTACTCACTTTGATTGCAGTGATGTAGAAGAATCAGAAACGCTAAAGTGTCTTACTCAATCACTGAATCTTGGCAAATACAGTTGAGTTTTGTTTTGTCCTTCCTTTATTTACCCTTTAAATCCTGATTAACATGTGGAAATGGTATTGGCACTTTCCAATGATTGTGTTATAATATTAAGGTTAAATTGTTATAACCAGACCTGAGAGTTAGTTACTCGGGATAATCCCGGTTAGTATTAGAAAAAACGTCAAAATCGCTCGGAAATTGTAAGGAGAACCTATGAAAGACGATAAAATATCGAGAAGAACTTTTATCCGCAATACTTCTCTGACCGCAGCGGGTGCAATTGTCGGTGCACTTTCCAGCAAAAGCCGAGGCTTGAGCGCGAGCACTGCGTCAGCCATCAGGAAAACTCCGAGTTATAATCCGGATATGGAGTATCGGCGTCTGGGGAAGACGGGGCTTTGGGTCTCAGTCGTGTGCCTTGGCGGACACTGGAAACGCGTCAATGTGATGAATCAGGACTTCGCTAAAAACCGCAGCGATGTGGTCAGCCGGTGCATCGACGTCGGCATCAACTATATCGACGCCTGCTGGGACAACGAGGTTAAGGCGTACAGCAAAGCTCTGGCCGGGCGACGCGACAAGATGTATATGGCTCTCTCTCATGGTGCAAAGGAGACTCGTTCTGAAAAGTATCGTACTGCAAAGAAGCTCCTGGGGAGCCTCGACGAACTACTGAGGGATTCGAAACAGGAGTACACTGATTTGTGGCGCATCACCTGCCACGAACCCGGCGGCAGACACTCGTTCAATACATCATGCGAGATGGTTGAGGCGCTTGAGAAAGCGAAAAAGCAGGGCAAGGCCCGTTTCATCGGTTTCTCATCGCACGACCGACGCTGGATCAAGTTCATGATTGAATACTTCCCTCAGATTGAGGTTGTCCTCTTTCCTTACACGGCTAAGAGCAAGATTGCACCGGAAGACAGCCTCTTTCCCGCACTCAAGAAATGTGATATAGGCGCATTCGGCATCAAGCCTTTTGCGAGCAACTCGCTGTTTAAGGGCAGCAGCGCACCAGACGATTCTCATGCCGAAGAAGATGACCGCCTGGCAAGACTCGCGATTCGCTATATTCTATGCAACGACGCAATCACAGCACCTATACCAGGACTCATAAGCCCACACCAGGTGGACAATATGGCGAGAGCTGTAAAGGAGCGCCGGAAACTGGACGTTGCCGAGGCCCAGGAGCTTAAGAAAAGTATGGACGAGGCGTGGGCCAACCTGCCGGCAAACTACCAGTGGCTGAAGGACTGGGAGTACGTGTAAGAACAATCGATAGTTGAGAAGTTTTAACGGACAATATAAGGGCGAGTGCTGACCGGATAAGCTCTATATGAAAGGGATTTTGTTGAGCAAGTTTAGGAATTGTTTGTGGATGCTCGTATTGGCAACGATAGTTGTTGCGATAGCGGCCTGTGAACAGCAAGTCAAAGAGAAACAGGAGCCGCCGCTGCTGCTTGAAGAACCGCTACTGCTTGAAGAACCGCTGTTGCTTGATGAAGTGGAAACGGGGCCTGTTGCGGACAACAGCCGCTGTCACGTTTGTCATATAAATTACTCGGAAGAAGCCCTGGCCGTAACGCACGCACGGGCCAACATCAGTTGTGAACAGTGCCATGGTGCCTCCGATGCCCATTGCGGCGACGAAGATAACATTACACCACCTGATATTATGTATCCTCCAGAAAAAATCAGGCCGTTTTGCATGGGATGTCATATAAGGGAAAAGATTGATATCGCGGTACACAAAAAAGTTCTGTACGATACCGGCACAAAAGGGGTCTGCACGAATTGCCACGGAGAGCACCGTCTTGGTTATCGCACACGTAAATGGGATAAGTCAACCGGCAAGCTGATAGAGGACGACAAGGTGCGCATGACCGGCGAGACACTTGAATAGCTGGAGCCGCTGTCTCAACCGCGCCTGGATTCCCTCAGTGATACCAATTAAGCTGCTGCTTCCGAGATTTGTTTCTCTACCTGATCATGCTGGCACACGCTGTCCGGCACAGGGAGAAAAACGTGCCTTTATACTTCTTCGCCGCCGGTCTTGGTTATATTCAACTCCATTTTCTTGTATTCGAGCCACAGCTTGGCCAGTAGCGAGGCTGTTCCAAATGGGTACCAGAAGAGAAAGAATACAGTGGCCCAAAAGATAGATGCTGCTAAATGAGCTGCCTTCAAAGGGTCGGTCAAGAGGAAAGAACGGTACAGAATAATGGTGCCATATGCAAAAGTTAAAACTGCCAAAGCCGTGATAAACCGATCTGTATTTTTCCACGGCTGCTTATCTATGTCAGGATTGCTCTCTACGATTTCCGCCAACGTCCTATATATCGTGCGTAGGAAGTATATAAGAAACCAGAGGAGGATGTGCAGCGAAACCGCACCCCAGCAAATAGAATGAACCACGTTCTCAGTATTTTGCCGCTGCGTATATACCAAAAAAGCAACTGAGAACAGGGCAATATAGATTGCACCCCCAATTATTTTTCCTAACCAGATACGACGTTTAACCTTTTCGAAAAGGACTTCTTTGTGTCGTAGTTGCTTATCAGCGGGCGGTGGGTCTTGTGCAAGCAAGTTTTTCACAAATTGCTTTTTATTTGGGGATTCAGACATCCTTTACTCCTTTTAATGCTTCGTACAGCTTGTTTTTCGCGTAATATAAGCGTGATTTGACCGTACCTTCGGATACTCCAATAATCTGGGCCATTTCTCTAATCGAGAAACCTTCGAGAAAATACAGCATTAACACTTCCCGATGAGCCAATTTGAGTTTTCCTAATAGTTCATGAACAAGTTCAGCCTGTTCCTCAACCACAGAAATTGCAGTATTGTTTTCACAATATTTAGCCATTTGCTCATTTGTCATTTGAGTGTATTTACTTTCTTTTCGAAGAAAACTCACAGCTTTATTATGGCTGACCTGGTACAACCATGCTGGAAACCTCAGCGGGTCTTTTAACTTGCGGATGCCTTCAAACACAGACAACCAGGTTTCCTGGAGGACATCCCATACGGCATTTTCGTCCCCTATAATGCGCCGCATGTAATAGTAGAGTCGAGGTTCCCAGCGATTTACCAATTCCCGAAAAGCCAGCTCATCACGTTTCTGCAGCCTGAGAACCAAAATTGCATCAGATACATTCTCTTGTACCATATGCTCTTTCACATCACTTATTTCTGGAAAATACGACAATATCTTGAGCCACTTTGATATTTGCTATAAGTGGTTCATATTGTAGTCGTTTCTCGCTGGAAAAAGGTTCAAAAAAAGCTGGATTTTCGAAGGGTGTAAGAATTTCCGTCGGAACTAAGCTGGAAACGTACAGGTCTATCGCTTGAAAACTTTACTTTCGGTTCCGGCAATTAGCCTTTTTATATTTTCTCGGTGTCTGATAATAACCATCAGCGGTATTGCAGTTGCCGCGATAAGTAACGGCCACAGATTAGCAAAATCCCAGCCTGGTGTCAGCACTATCGCCAAAACCAATATGAGAGGAAAAGCAATGGAAGCGGTAATCGAAGCCAAGGAAACATACCGAGATACCAGAACGACGAGGATCCAGATTACAAAAACAAGTGAGGCGCAAATTGTATAATAAGGCCAAAGACCGAGCGCTACGCCGAGGCTGGTTGCAACGCCTTTACCGCCTTTGAATTTCAGGTATATTGGGAAGATATGGCCCAAAATAGCGGCACAACCAACCAAAAGCCATAAAGAAAGTAAGTTCGGACTCGGTTTGGACACTTCTATAAGGGCTCTGACGACTAACATTGGGACCAAGCCTTTAAGCACATCGAGAACGAAACAAAAATAGGCCCATCTTCTACCCAGAGCACGTGCAACATTAGTTGCGCCGATATTGCCCGAGCCGATACTGCGCAGGTCTTTACCTTTGGCTTTGGCAATAATAACTCCAAATGGTACCGAGCCGAGCAAATACCCCGATATGACAGCAAGTGCGAATTTGAGGTACATTACTTTAGCCTTTCTTTTGTAATATAGATTCGTAAACAGATGTTAGCTGCTTGGCAGCTCGGTCGATGGAAATTTTTTCTTTGAGATTATCTGCAACAATCGCCTCCGATACTTTTTGGAGATTGTTCGTATCCGTGAAATAGCCGATGACTTCTGCCAGAACCGGGATATCTTCGGGCATATCGATTACCTTGCCGTGCCGATTATTAATAAACTGTTCGCTAGCGCCGTTAAATCTGGTGGTAATTACCGGCTTGGCAGCCGCCAACGCTTCGAGAATGTACCGCGAACACGGGTCATAGAAAGTAGGCAGGACGGCGACATCAATTATAGACAGGGCGTTTTGAATGTGCCTGATTGGTCCTAAGAAAATGATTCTTCTGTCCGCCATAGACGGATTAAGCCTTTTGGCGAGCCGACGGTACTTGTGCGTTTTGTCGCTGCCGGCGACAATTAAGTAAGCCTGCCGGCCGGTTTTGTTGCACAATGTTTCGCTGTAGACGGACATTGCTTTCAGTAGAACAGCCAATCCCTTTAATCTGAAATTGTTCGCTACGAATAGGAAAAAGACCGGATTGTCAGCTTCCTTAAGACCGAGTTGAGCCAGTATTTGGGTGCGAAGTTTACCTGCTTCTACGGTGTTGACCCGTTTGTTTATTTTTACGCCGTTAGGTACAACCACTATCCGCTCATTAGGGACGCCATAATGCTGTTTGAGCTGCTCTGCGACGTACCGCGAAATCGCAGCGATTACCGGCACATTCGGTCCCCTGCACAGCTTCCGCTCGGCTCGAAGGAGAACTGTTCGGCGAAAGTTGGCAAAAGCTGTTATCCTTTTATACGATTCAAGAAGTTTGTTTTGATAACTAACGGCATTACGCAAAACCGATTCAACATACGTACCGCCACGCGGCTGATAAACGTCGGCGAAGTCAAAAGGTAAAACGCTGTGAATTAGATCATAGTGATTTTCTGATAGATATTTTTTCAATGCATTTGCAAAGGTAAAGTAACAAGCGCGCTTGCCGGGGCTGTCCTGGCATAGAATGTGAACATTCTCTGTATCCGTTTGTCCCTTTGCTGCAAGTATATCCACGTCAAGGCCACCCTCCCGAAGAGCCTCTGCCAACTCAAAAACCGAGCGTTCCGCTCCCCCCAGGGCGACATTTGCACGTTCTATTATGATTGCGATTCTCTTTTTCATTTCCCAATTATAGCCGAAATCCTTCAGCTTTCAAACGGGACTTCTCTGCCGTGCTTTACATCGTGCCTTGCCATCCGCCTTGCCCTGTTTATTACCTTGCGAATAAATGTTTTGTCTTTACCGGTCAGCTTGTCTTCCCGGCCGGTATAGCTAAAGTAAAAGCGCAGCCGGTCGGTTCTCGAAAAACATTTTACTGGAGCCGAATAATACAACTGGGCAATGTCTTTTATCCGAAATCGCCGGCTAAAGACAATCGGCTTAAAGGCCCTTGCCAGGTCTATCAAATAAAAATCGCCGCTGTCACTATAGAACACATGTGAAAGATAAAGGTCTCGATGACGGTAATCTGTCTCGTGAAATATTCTTATAAACCCAGCTAATTGAGTGATAAAGCTTCTCCGCAGTTTCAACTTTTCAACCGTAGTTGGGCCGTTGAAACAGTCTGGTAATTTTCGTTCTAATGATTCAGCATTTGGAATTTTCTCGGTGATTATGAAACTTCTTTTCTCAAAGAAAGTACCCCATTGCTCGCCATAGAAAAGAGTTTTCGGGGTATTTATTCCCGCTGCTGCCAGTTCATTTGCTGACCTAAAACCAATAACGCCATAACTTACCCGCTTGTGAGTCGAGAGCCAGCTTCTGAGCTGGGCTAAGACCGGCGGTTTATCATAGCGTTTCAAAAAGACCTTAACTGCCGGCGAATTTATTTCAAACTCAAGACGCGTGCGGTACTTCGCAAGATTGTTTTTAGTCAAATTTCTACCGGCCTCAAAAGAAAAGACGGCATCGATGGAAGTCAAGCCCAATTCACTAAATGCCGCTTTATAGTCGGAGTCGATGAAGGACGATTTCGAAATTTCTATGAATTTTTGCTCTCGCATATCTGTCGCTGTTTCCGGTGACTATTTTCGAGTAATCTTTTCGCGGCTTCACAGACCATCTCTACCGTGATTGCCTGCATACACAGATGCTCGGACTTTTTGCAGATTGGCCTGTCGCAGGGAGCGCAGGGAGCATCGCCGATTACTCTGATTTCACTTTCATAGCCGAAGTCTGTCCAGTCGGGATTATTCGGTCCAATCAGGGTGATAATCTTACGACGCAGAGCAATGGCTATATGTCTCGGCCCCGTATCGTTCGATATCACCAGGTCGGCACCGGCTATAAGCGCTTTTAATTCACCAAGATTTATAGAAGTTTCTGCCAGGTTAATCAGTTTGTCTCTGAGATTGCCTCGCTGCGCTCCCAATGACAGTTTGCTCGAATCGCAAATATCTTTTGCTATCTGCTTTTCAGCGGAGGTAGGCGCAACAGATATGACAACCGTTGCGTTATAGTTGGTAATAAGCCAATCCACTGTTTGGGCGAATCTTTCACTGAGCCAGCACTTACTTGGCCCTGCTGCTGCGCCCGGGACGATAATGATGACCGGCCCTTCGGATTTGGAAACCTCCGGTAATTTAGCTTTTACGCTTTCCTGGTCTTGCTGGTCGATGAGCAGTTCGAGATTTTTATTAGCGGTATCTGCACCGAGCTGGGACGCAATTGCAAGGTAGTAGTCAATCATAGATATGGGCTTGAACTTGCCATCAGGCAATTTCGGAGGATAAAGTTTGTCGGTGAGCAGAAGCCCTCGTCCATCGCGAGCATAGCCAATCCGCGATGGCACTCTTGCCAGGAAAACCGCCAGACCGGAAGCAAAAGAATTCTTAAAAAGAATCGCCTGCGTATACTTATGGGCCTTGAGCATTTTTGCTATTGCAAACGGATTGTTATCTCGTTGCTCCAGCCACCCGTCATTAAAGCTGCCTGGTGATAAAACCCTGCGAACTACAGGCTTGCCAAAAAACGTGATTCTGGAGGATTTGAAATGTTGACGTATGGCCCGCAAGGCCGGTGTGCAAAGAACAGCATCACCAACAGGAGAAGGAAGCCAGACTAAAATCTCGTTTTCCGTCTCTTGCATCTTGCATCTCTTATCTTGCTTCACGAGATATGCTTCAAGCGTAAGGCGTTACTATTTTCGCCCCTGCATAATGTAAAAGGTTAGCGACATCATCTGTAGAACCATAGCAAATCCGAGTGCAATTAAAACCAAATTGTCCTGTCTGGCCGGTCTCATCAGCAGCACTATGGTTATCAGCAGGCAAAACAGCACAATAATTTGCACAACCCCGGCAATCAGTCTCATTATGGAAAATTCGCCGAACATATTGGCCCGCTGCATACCTTTTAGCTGCCCCAGAATGTTGTTGAGCATTTGCTCGGTCCCCTCAGGGGGAGCGTCTTGCTCTGCCTGGCTTGCTTGCTGCTGATTTGGTTGTTCAGTAGTTTGAGATGCCAGCTGAGGTTCGGGCTCTGAGACCGGCTTCCGTTTTAGCTTCTTCTTCGGTTTGACTTTGGACTTGGGGACTGGCTTAGATTCAGGCTCTGGAGTCGGCTGGGATTCGGTCTCTGGGGCCGGCTGAGTTCGGACTTTTACCTCATTGGACGAGCGGTGATATTTTTTTATGATGTTTACCGCCTCCTTCATATTTACACCCTTATAGTTTGGTTTCGGCTCGGTTGGTCCGCCGAAGTTGGTTTTGTACGCTGACAAGCGGGTTATTAATATAGTTTTGCAGCCGGCTCGTAAACCAGCCTCAACATCCCGACTGCTGTCGCCGATGCTCCAGGATTGGCTGAGGTCTATATCCATTTCGTCGGCTGCCGCAAGCAGCATTCCCGGATTCGGTTTTCTCCAGTCGCTTTCCTTACGGTATTTTGGGATAACTCCGTCGGGATGGTAGGGACAGTAATAAATCTGGTCTAAATAAGCTCCCCTTTCTGTCAGCAGTTGCCTCAGGCGGTTATGAATTTCACCAAGATCTTTTTCACTGACAACTCCGCGTGCAACAGCCGATTGATTAGAGACAACAATCAGCATATAACCCATAGCTCGAAGTTCAATAAGGGCCTCGGCGACACCTTCCAGCAGTTTTACCTGTTCGGGATGATTGAGATAGCCGGGGTCTTCAATTAAAGTGCCGTCACGGTCTAAAAATATCGCTTTGTTGGACATATTCATTTCTTTAATTAACTATTCGTAAAAACTCTGTTCTACAAGCTTGCAAATTATATGATAGCCGAGCTGGTGAATCTCCTGACTGCGCGCCGTTGAACCGTCTGCACAAAAACAAATGTCGGCAATTTGCTCCAGTTTACTATTAGTCTTGCCGGTAAAAGCCAGTACGCAGGCGCCCTTTTCTTTAGCTAATTGAGCGGCCTCGACAACGTTCGCAGAGCTCCCGCTGGTCGAAAGGGCCCAGAAGATATCACCTTCTCGAACCAGCGCCTCGACCTGCTTGGAAAATACATTTTCATAGCCGAAGTCATTGGCAATCGACGTTATCACTGAAGTATCAGTTGTCAGCGCGACAGCAGACAGCGCTCTGCGCCGGTGTTCGAATCTGCCGACAAGCTCGCCGGCTATGTGTTGGGCATCTGCCGCCGAGCCGCCATTGCCGCAGAGATAGACTTTGCCGTCTTGCTTTAATGACTTTATTATTGCCTCTGCCGCAGCGGTGAGTATTTCAATGCCGCTTTCTCGCAGGTCGACAATCATCCTCTGGTGAGTTTCTATCGCCTCGACAATCTGGTCTTTTATACTTTCGTTCATCAGGATTTTCTGCCTGAGGGCCCTGTTTTACGGCGTGTTGTAATACGGGAACCCGTTAATGCCCTCATCTTTTCAATTGTTGTGGTTGAGCTTTTGCCTTCAACAAGCGGCGCAAGAACAATCCTGCCGCCGTACGATTCAACAAACTCCTGACCAATCACACCTTTCTGCGCCCAGTCCTGACCTTTCACTAATATATCAGGCTTTACTTTTTTGATAAGATTGAGCGGGTCCGGCTCATCAAAGACTGTAATGTAATCGACCGTTTCCAATGCAGATAAGACAGCGGCCCTGTCATATTGGTTGTTAATCGGCCGGTCGGGCCCTTTAATAGCTTTTACCGAACTGTCACTGTTTAGTCCGACAACGACTATGTCACCTTGCAACTTACAGAATTTCAGAAACTCGGTGTGCCCTCTATGCACCACATCAAAACAGCCGTTAGTAAAAACTATAGTCTTCTTTTGCTTGCGATGCCATGTAAGCTGCTCCGACAGAAAATCAATGGAATGCACTTTGCCGCTAATCTCGTTGATGATTTCTTCAATTGTTACGGCGGTAGAGCCGAATTTCTCGACTTCAATCCCGGCTGTTATATTGGAGAGCTGCACGGCTGTTTTATAATCGTAACCGGCTGCCACAGTTATTGCGAGCGTCGCCAGGACCATGTCACCTGCTCCGGTAACATCATAAACACTGCGCGGTCTGGTAGTGGGTATGAGCTGACTTTCTTTTTCCGTCTCGAGATATGCGCCTTCCTTATCAAGAGTGATTACCACAGCTTCGAGGTGAAAATCTCGCAGGAGCTTATTCGCTGCTTGAGCGGCATCTTCCGTAGTCTCTATACCGAAACCAACCGCTTCTGATGCCTCCTGACGATTCGGAGTAATCAGGGCAGCACCAGTGTACTTTGAATAATCACCGGTCAGGCAGGGGTCAACAAAAACTTTTGTGCTTGCTTGCGCTGCCAAATGTATCATTTGCCTGCAAAGCGATGAGCTGAGCAATCCCTTATTGTAATCCTGCAGGCAAACGATATCAGCCTTATTCAACCTCTCCTTGTACGCCTGCAAAACCGCCTCATTGAGTTCTTCAGATAACGGCTCGGTGGATTCTTCATCAATTCTCATCAATTGCTGCCGATGACGATGCTGTGCCAGACCTATAAGCCTCTGTTTGCTGATGGTAGGGCGGTCCGCTACCGTAAGCAATCCGCTCATATCAACGCCAAGCATTGTCAGTTTGTCCTTGATCTCTTTACCTTTGTTATCCTCTCCAATAACGCCCAGACAAGAAGGTACCGCACCCAAGACGGCAAGGTCAGCAGCTACTGAGCCGGCCCCTCCGCACCGGTATTCAGTCTCGGTTACTTTCAGTACCGGCACTGGCGCCTCCGGGCTTATTCTTAGTGCATCACCGTAAGTATAAACGTCGAGCATAAAGTCGCCGACGAGCAGAATTTTCGGCGAACCAAGGTTCGTTACCGTCTTTAACAGTTCTTCATACATTCTTTTATGGGACCATCTTCTCTTTACTACCGCCTTTTTGTAACTGCAGGCGTATGTGATGTTCTCTGTTTTTAGATTCTAACCGCCAATGCGTTTTTAATCAACTGTGTTATTTTATCCTCACCACTAATAAAACGAAGTTCGATTGCCAGATATGCAAAATTTACATCCTCGCTCGCATTTGGCATCGCCGATGGCGAAAAAGAAACCCAGTCTTTCTGCGTTGTCAGTATTAAATCTGCATTAAGGCGTTTGGCTTGTTTGCAAATATCAGCTAAACAATCGTCCGTGTAGTGATAATGGTCGTCGAAAACCTTAGAACCGGCAAGTTGAATTCCAAGCCCCCTGACCGTATTAAAAAATGCATCCGGATTGCCTATCCCGCAAAAGGCAAATATTTTTTTGTCTTTCAGCTCTTCAAGACTGATTTCTCTGTCGTCTATAGATTTCGCACAAACAGGAGCATGTATCGACCTTGCAATAACCATTTCCGGATTAATTTGTTTGAGCTTGCTTTCAAGTTGGTTCAGTTCAGCCTCAGCGGCTTGGTCACACCTGGTAATAACAGCGGCATCAGCCCGCTTCAATGCGGCGACAGGTTCCCGCAGCAGACCCGCCGGAAGGAGCTTGCCGTAGCCGAAAGGGACTGTGCCATCAATTGTCACAATATCCAGGTCTCTGGCTAATCGGCGATGTTGAAATCCATCATCCATAATCAGTACCTTTGCGCCGAATCTGCTCACAGCTCCCGCTGCGCCTCCAACACGGTTCGGATTTACAATCACCTCGGCCCCCGGACAGCTCTCAGCAAGAATCGCCGGCTCATCTCCATAATCTTGATTTGTCTTGTAACCACGAGTCAGAATCGCACATTTGAGTTTTGAATTCCGCAGGGAATTACACAGCCAGATTACAAGTGGAGTTTTACCTGTCCCGCCCGTTGTTATGTTACCGACACTTATAACCGCTGCATTTGCTCGATGTACCTTCAAACACCCTTTGGAATATAATAAATTACGCAGACTGATAATAACTCGATAAACCTGGGCAGCGATTCCTAAAATAAAACGCAAAAGTGCCGCTCCCAGCCCGCTGCTTTCACCTGAAACCAATTTACGATAAGCATCCTGATTCAACGATACAATCCTTCACCAAATCCTTTATTTCCGCCATTCCTGCGAAACAGGGATTACATTAGTGGCTTTAGCTCGAACAGGTTACACGGGATTTCACTTTTTTGCCACAAAAAAGAAAATCAACCTGAGAGTATGAGGGAGAAAATAACGAACTGCGGTTTTGTGGGCAAGAGCCACAATTTCGATTCAAAAGTGGTTACTTCAAAGAGTCAAAAAACCTTTTCAATCGTGGCTGATACTTGTCGGTAATATCAAAAGACACAATAACTCCCCTTGCTTTGCCGACGATTGCCTGTCTTTGCACAAATCCGAAATGTCTTGAGTCCTTGCTGTTGTCCCTGTTGTCACCCATAACGAAGTAATGGTCCGGCGATACAGTGACCGGCCCAAAATCCCGCAATGCCCGAACCGAAGGAATGCTCATGACCGCATGAGTAAATCCATCCAGATTTTCCGTTGCCAGTATGCTGCGTCCTTTCAACCCGGATGACAGATATTCTGTGTTTTGTGGTTCGAGTTTAGTATAGGTGGCGGGTTGGCCATTCAAAAAAAGAACATTGCCCTTGCTTTCAATTGTATCCCCCGGCACCGCTATTATCCTCTTGACTAATCGGGTCTCATCTTCAGGAGAAAAACAAACAACGATATCACCTGTTTTGGGGGTCGACCATTCGGCAAGCCGATAAAAAGTAAGAGGAAATCTCAAATCATACGCCAATTTGTCTACATAGATCAAATCACCTTCCAGTATAGTTGGATTCATAGAGCCGGTAGGCACCCAGTTCCAATCCGCAAGACTTGATTTTACAGGGATTACCACAAAGATTACGAAAAAAATAAGGCCTCGCCACTGTTTCCAGGTCCTGGAAATAAACTTTTTTATTTGCTGTCTTCTCATTTCATTCCTCAACAAATTATCGTCGGATGGAAAGTACACTAATATACGTCAGTAACCGGCCTATGTTCATTGATTTGTGCTATGAATACCTTACGAGCAACTTTTCAAGTGTCCGGCAGAAATGTATGCGGTTATCCCTTTATTTTTTCTATAATCGCATCAGCCATTTGGCTTGTTCCGACCGCGGTTGGGTCATTACGGTCCGGCTTCATATCGTAGGTTACGTTTTTGCCCTCGGCAATTACCGCAGCAACCGCGGCCTCCAGCTTGTCCGCCTTAGCTATTTTACCTATGTGCCTTAGCATCATCACGCCGCTAAGTATCAATGCCGTTGGATTGACCTTGTTTTGGCCCTTGTATTTTGGAGCGCTGCCGTGCGTCGCTTCGAAGATGGCCATTTTTTCGCCGATGTTCGCTCCAGGCGCGACGCCAAGACCGCCAACCAGACCTGCACACAAATCGCTTATTATATCCCCATAAAGGTTCGGCAGCACAATCACATCATAAAGCTCAGGCTTTTGTATCAATTGCATACACATATTATCAACGATGCGGTCTTCAAATTCGATATCAGGATATTGCTTCGCAACCTCTCGGCTCACATCAAGCCACAATCCATCACTGAATTTCATAATATTGGCTTTGTGCACGGACGTTACCTTTTTCCGACCCATCTTACGCGCGTAATCAAACGCAAAACGCACTATCCGCTCCGTCGCCTTGACCGAAATAGGCTTGATACTTATGCCGGCATCGTCGTCAATTTGCCGCTTGCTGTGCTTATTTATCCAGCTAATAATTTCAGCGGTGTCGTCTTTTCCCTTTTCAAATTCGATACCTGCATAAAGGTCTTCAGTATTCTCACGCACGACCACAAGGTCAATACCGGAGTATCTGCTCCGCACGCCTTCATAGCTCTTGCTGGGCCTCAGACAGGCGTACAAATCAAGCGTCTGACGAAGATGCACATTTATGCTTCTATAGCCTTTTCCGACCGGCGTGGTAATCGGCGCTTTTAATGCGACGCCGTTTTTCTTGATCGATTCGACTGTAGCATCCGGCAGGGGGGTGCCAACCCGCTCCATCACCTCTACGCCCGCTTCCGCGAGTTCCCACTTTATGCCCGCATCGGCAGCGTCGACGCACCTGCGCGCAGCCTCTGCAATTTCCGGCCCAATTCCATCACCCGTAATTAACGTTACATCAACCATATCTTAACTCACCCGATTGCTTGTAAAACAGATATTTTATCCTTTAATGAAACACCTGTCAACGCCGCGGTTTCTAAATTGTGTTTTGCGCAAAATGACCAGGCACTTGCATCATCGTTTGTGAAATAGGATAATCAAGCTATAATAATCCGATAAACTCTGGAAAAGGAGGTCGAAATGAAGCTATACCTTGTCCAACACGCAAAAGCAGCCTCAAAAGATGTAAACCCCGAACGTCCGCTGACAGAAGAAGGCCGCCAGGATATACAGAAAGTCGCAACATTCATCAAACCCTTGAACATGTCCGTAGATTATTTATGGCACAGCACAAAGACGCGAGCTATTCAGACAGCCGAGGTTTTGGCCGAGGTTGTGAAGATAAACAAAGAAAAAATCGAGCGCCAAGGTCTCGCCCCCAATGATGACGTTCCGGCGGTAAAAGATGAGCTTATAGCCGCTCAGCAGGATACAATGATTGTAAGCCACATGCCTTTCGTCAGCAAGCTCGCATCGCTGCTTTTGACCAGCCGCGAATCAGCCGACACGGCGGTTTTTAAGCAGGGCGGTATTGTGGCCTTAAACTGCTCCGAAGAAAACCAGTGGCAAATCGAGTGGATGATAACACCGGAGCTTCTTGACTAAAAAGTATTTTATATTTTCCCCCCCCAACCTGTCCTGAGCAAGGTCGAGGGATTTATTGGGGGGTTATTTAGCCGATTATGACATTGTTACCAACTAATTCAGACTCCTTTAGTAAACCCGTCCAAAAGCTGTGGGATTTGATGAATCCCTGCACGCTCTGCCCCCGCCAATGCAAAGTCGACCGCAGCAAGGGCCAGACCGGTTTTTGCGGTATCGCCGACATACCTGTCGTTAGTTCTGTGGGCCCGCACTTCGGCGAGGAATCCGTCCTCGTCGGCAGGGGAGGCTCAGGCACCATATTTTTTACAGGCTGCAACCTCGGCTGCATCTTTTGCCAGAACTTCGATATCAGCCATCAGCGGCACGGTACAAAAGTAACAATTGAAGAACTGGCTGAAGCTATGCTCGGCCTGCAGGGTTACGGCTGCTGCAATATCAATTTTGTTACTCCGACGCACGTCGTGCCGGCTATTGCCGCAGCAATCGAATTGGCCCGCAAAAAAGGCCTAACTTTGCCCACAGTCTACAACACCGGAGGCTACGATTTGGTAGAAACGTTGAAGCTGCTCGATGGCTTCATAGATATTTACATGCCGGACATGAAATACTCAGATTCTGATATCGCTGAAGAGCTTTCCAGCGCGCCCGACTACCCACAGGTAAACCGTCAGGCTGTAAAAGAAATGCATCGCCAGGTAGGCGACCTCAAAACAAAAAATGGCGTAGCCACACGCGGCCTATTGATTCGACACCTGGTTTTGCCGGAGAACCTTGCCGGCAGCTTTGAGATTATTGACTTTCTAACTGAGCAAATTAGTCCAAAAACAACAATCAATGTAATGGACCAGTATCGCCCGTGCTATGAGGCCTCTTTACACCCCAAAGTTAACCGCCGACCAACCCGCGAAGAATTCCAATCCGCCCAACAGTACGCAATCAAAAAAGCACTGAACGTCCTTCTGTGATTCGTGGTTCGTTTTTCACTTCACGCTTCACGGGCCAGGGAATTGCTCCTTCAACGTTTTTGCATTTTTGACTGCATAGGCGTGGATATCATTATTGAAATAAGCATAGATGACTTTTTCGCCCTTGATATGCCCCTTTATCCACTTCGCCCAATCCCGCATAGCGGATTGTGAATAATTCCCAGCATACTTGCCTGTTGGGCCGTGGAAGCGAACGTAAATGATATCGCACGTGATTACACGAGGTGTAGGAATACCTACCAGATCATGAATACAAAAAGCAGCGTTAAATTTCTTCAGCAGCTCGTATGTATCTTCGCAAAACCAGCTTTCGTGCCTGAATTCGAAAACCGCAATTCTCTCTTTGGGCAAAGCCTGTAAAAAACCCTTTAGCCGGTCAAGGTCTTTATGGAAGCTCGGCGGCAATTGATATAGAACAGGTCCGAGATTTTCCTTTAACAACCGGACTCCTCCGAAAAACCTCTCAAGCGGTTCTTCCGGCTCTTTCAGCCTCTTAACATGGGTGATATATCGATTGGCCTTTACGGTAAAGAGGAAATTTTTCGGAGCTTGCTTATGCCAATTCTCAAAAGTCTGCTCTTTTGGCAGTTGGTAAAAAGTGTTGTTGATTTCGACGGTATCAAAATGCTTGGAGTAGTATTCGAACCACTTGCGTTTCGACAACTGCGCAGGATAAAACAGACCCGACCAGTCCTCGTAATGCCATCCCGATGTGCCTATTCGAATATCACAAGCCCCTTTGCTCATAAGGGGTATTATAACAACTGACCTGACGGGCTTCGAAAACTATTAACACTCATATAAGGCTTTTTCTTGTTTTTTGGTGCCAAAACAATTGACAATGTGTGCAGAAAGTTGCTAATGTACAGATTCTGAGAAGACATTTGGGAGTGTAGCTCAGTTGGTAGAGCAACGGCCTTTTAAGCCGTAGGTCTTGGGTTCGAGTCCCAACACTCTCATTTTTTTCCAGCTTTGTTATTCATAAACGCCTGCTTATAGTTGTCTAAACTTGCGGTTACAGTCTTTAGTCATACATCAGCACTCCTGAGATACGATATTCCTGGCCATCTCGGTAGTTGGTATGATTTCGTTGACATTGAAATTCTGAACTCTAAACTCTCTTAAGTTTGTTACTGGTGTTGAGACCTGACTCCGATGAGAGCTCGTGATCTTACCTGCCGTTAATGTGTTTATTGTTCTATCCAATTTT
>SDBU01000086.1_pt1 | contig 118856 bp, 225 predicted proteins | sample 2277071 | NCBI WGS metagenome assembly SDBU01 (sample SAMN10397929, study PRJNA504765) | marine sediment metagenome | isolation source: marine sediment core GS08_GC12, 126 cmbsf | place: Arctic Ocean: Gakkel Ridge, Loki's castle | collected 2008
ATATTCTTCTATGGGAGGTCTTAGCATGTGTTAGTAGCAGTACTCATCGGTATCATGATCTCCATCGTCGTCGGCGTCTCGCTGATCCCGACCATCCTGACCACCATCGACGCGCTGCCCACAGATACGCCGTCCGGGCTCAACGCCCTGGTGGACGTTCTGCCTTACGTGTTTGTGGCAGTGATTCTTCTCGGAGCTGTAGCCTGGATTGGCGGCGGCGGCGGATAGCCATCTGATTGTGGAGATCCAGACCGCATCACAGCCAAAGCATGCGAGACCGGGAGTAGGGGGGGGATCTTTGGGTCTCCCCCCTCTTCCTATTTTTTAAGAGGTAATATTTATGGCGACCAACTGGAAGCCAGACTTCTCGCAGTCTAATCCTTGGGAGGGGGCTCCTCCTGGTTATACTGGATACATTCCTGAGGTTCAGGGAGGCACCTATGTTACTCCAGAACCTACTCCAGAACCTGTCTCTGCTCCTCCCCCTTCTGTTAGTGAGACTCCTATAGATGAGGCTCCTGAGACTCACTTTTATTCTCCTCCCCCTTTAGAGTCTCCTGTTTCTTCAGAGCCTTCTCCTGATCTCATTTCTTTAGAGTATCCGCAACCTTCTCCTTCGGCTCCACCTTTGTCTGTGGCTTCTTTGGATCTTTATAAGTCTAAGGAAGGCTATGATTTAACCTCTGTTATTAGGTCGGAGACTGCTACCCCTACTCAGTTAACTAAGATGGGCTTTGATGTTAAGGCAGTCTTAGATGCTCAGATAGCTTCTGCTGGTATGGGGTTAAGAGAGTCAGCTCAGGCTAAGCTGGGTAGATATACTCTTCCTGGAGAGGGAGCTGGGATTGATGTTAAAGCTGCTATTGCTTCTGGAATAGGTGCTTCTGTTTTGAGGAATGCTGGATTTCCTATTACTCAAGACCAGTTTGAGAAGATTAAGGCTTACCAAGCTCTTTCTCCCCGTATGTCTGGTGGAGAGATTAGTCTCCTGGGGTTATCTGGAGCCTTAGAGTCAGGAGAGGTAACTACAGAGCAGTTAGATCTTCTTGGAATTTCTTCTGAGGTGGTTTCCAAGGCTGAGAGTATGCAAGGTAAGCCTCCTCCTCTTAGAGACTTTTTTGATGAGTATGCTAAGACTCATCCTAGACCTAAGTTGCCTGGATTCTTTGAGAAGGTAGGAGCAGGTGGTACTAGAGATAGACTTAGTGGTGAGTGGTTAGCAGGTGCTAAGAGTGCTTATTCTGCTAAGTATGGAAAAGGATCTGAGTTTGCTGCCGAGGTAATACTTGGTACTCAGGCTTTCTTATTTGCCCCAGCTAGAGTTTTGGAACCTACTGTATCTTTTCGGGATATTAGAGGGGTAGAGTGGGCTATAGGTGCTGGGCAAGTTGCTGGGCTTACTTTGCCTCTGTGGGGACCTGCTGCACTTAAAGCAGTACAGCCTCTAGCTAGGAAACTTCCAGTTGTAGGTAAGTTTGTTCCTCCTCCTGCTATTACTACTAAGCAGATTATTAAGTTAATGGGGGAAAGTCCTAAGCAGTTAGAGAAAGTTTGGAAAGCTAAACCTACTATGACTCAGGCTGACATAGAGAGTCTTATGAGGACTAAGCCTATGTCTAGTGCTGAGATGGATAGAATCTTTACTTTAGGGAGACTTGAGGGGATCTGGAGAGGAGAGGGAGGATATGTTGCTTTAGGACCTAGAGCTGCTCAGATTTCTACCTCTAGTGGAGTTCTTACCAAAGTAATTCCTGGAGTGACTCCTTTTATTCCGATATTTACTCCTCCTGGGATAGGAAAGGCTACTCCTATACCTGTGGTAACTCCAAGTGTAGATCCTTTCGCACCCTACCGAGAGTGGCCTGACCGTCATCCGCTAGTTGTACCTACTCCTATTAAGGCTCCCCAGCCTTTGGTAGTTCCTACTCCGATTACTACTACTAAGGTTGGGGTTATTACTGTTCCAAAGACTTCTCCTTTACCAGAGGTTGAAGTTGAAGTTAGAACTAAACCTGCTCCTAGTCCTTCTCTTGTACGTACTCCTGTTCCTGTAGAGACTGTTGTTCCTGTTCTGAAGCCTGGACCTGTTCCTGGACTGGACCCTATAGTAGTCCCTGTTCCCGTTCCTGGACCTGATCCAGTCCTGGTTCCAGTTCCTGTACCTGAGCCTGAGATTCCGGTTATTAAAACTCCAGGCGGTCCTGGATTAAGATGGGGATTTCCATTTATTGTACCTGGGGCCCCTAAGTTAGGAGGTGGTGGAGCGCGTATACCTCCGGGAAGAGGGTCACTATTTGGTAGATTTGGATGGACTTCTCCAGGTCTCTTTATCCAGTTGCCAGATCCTTTCGGATTTGGAGTTGACCGAGTTTCTATCTCCAAGAAGAAGAAGAAGAGGATGGGCGGTCGCCGTGTTCGGGTTACTAAGCAACCTAGTACTGGATTTATAATGAAGGGGTTGCGGTTCTAGTGTGGTACTGGTTGGTGGTCTGGGACTCGGATGGATCATACTGGATTGTTAACCGGTATGCTTCTGAATCTGCTGCTGAGAGAGCTGCGGAGAAGTTAGATGTTGCTGGATATGAGATTGAGAAGTTACCTACTATCAATTCCTCTGAGGCAACTAGGCAGATAAAGGGAATTCTAGTGGAGAAAGATCCAAAGAAGTTTAAGTCTCTTAAGAAGTTTAAGCGTGTTAAGAAATCTAAGGAATAGAGTTTATGCTGGTCTGCTAACGTTGTCATTAGTTCTTCTAGTGGCAATTCCTGTGTATGCTATAGCAGATCCTAACTATACTACTATTGAGTTTGCTCATGTGTACGAGAATGTCTTTGTTGATGGGGACCAGGTATTCTATATCAGGTATGATATAGACTATCCCACAGATCCTGATGAGCCTGCAAGTGATACCTTCTTGATGGTTCTGTATGATACTAATGGATCTTCTCTTCTCTTCCAGAGATCTCTTAATTACTATGGGCATAACTTAATTAGTATTTATCTTACTCCAGCTCAGGCACTTACTTGGAGTAGTTCTTATGTTCTTAGGATTTCTGGGAATCCTTCTATATTTCCTGTACTGACTGAAGGGATCAATTTGGCGACTAGGACACTAAGTGCTGCAGATTATACTGCTGGAAGTGCTGATGTTTCAAGAACTACTCTAGGGGCTCAGATTATTCTTGATGCTCAGGTTATAAAGGCTGATACATCAGATGATTGGATTGGGGATACTACTGAGAGATTGACTTCTCTTGGGGCTCTTTATGTTAATGCTGCAATTCCAGGTCTTTCCTCAGTTATTCCAGGTATCTACGAAACTGGGATTGCTACACCTACTTTGGCAGATGCATATCGGACTTCAACACTAGTTGGAACTATTTCTGGAAGTTTCTTTGCTGGTGAGGTAGTTATTGGAGGAACCTCCACAGTTACTGGAACTTTTATTTCTGGATCCCAGACAGCTACAGAGATTCAAGTATCTGTAACTGGGGTTACCAATTTTGTGGTAGGAGAGACAGTTACAGGTTATTCTTCGGGTGAAACTGTTACTAATATAACTGAGGTGGTACAGGGTGCTCTTGAGTGGTCTGTCCGTTCTAATACTGGAACAAGGTTGGATACTGCTCTTACTAATTTTGGTGCTTGGCTTGGGATTAGTAGGACGGCTACTGGTGGAATCTTCTTGTTCCTAATTTTTGCTATGACTGCTGGATATATCTTCTCTGCTACAGGTCAGGTTCATGGAGCTATTATGGTGGCTTTTCCAGTTTTAATTTTGGGTAACTTCCTAGGGATTATACCCTTTGCTGTTACTTGGTTGGGGGTAATGGTAGTTGTTCTTGTCTTTGCGATTATCTTCATAATGGGACGGTTAGCGTGATTTACGAAGCTTGGACCATAGATCCCTATAATTATCAGGAAGTAAGAAACTATGCTCACGAAAGTAAGGGCTGTGTTCTACTTAGTAAGTGGATTGAACGAGGAGGTAGGGTAGGAGAGGTTAAGAAATCTTATAAGCCTGCTTGCCCGTATTGTTCAGTAAAGTGAAGAAACTTCTACTAATCTTTCTAGCAGTTGCTTTAGGGATACTGCCTTTGGTACCTGTATTTGCTGCTTACTCTTTCTATATTCCAGTTACAGTAACTGAGACTGGTGGAAGTGATAAAGTAGGGATTGGGATTTTACTGGATCTAAGTAATGATAACTTAGTTTCTCTAGGGTATCTCTTTCCTAATGGACTAGATACTGAAGTGCAGGTGGGGGGACTTGGTACTGGATATTCTGTAGGTGACTCTAGGCTGGGTATAGGAATCTCAACTCTTAGTGCTTATCAAGAGGGTATATTAAGATACTATACTGGTTATAGTCCTATTAAGTCCTCTTTTGACATAGTTCCTGGGTTTGAAGGATATATTACAGTTGCTGATGATCCCTTGCTGGAGCTTGGGGACAACTTTAGTATAGAGATAGAAGATGCCTACATAGATACTAGTGGTGGTAGTGATAGGAATCTAGTTGGGAAGGAAGGTTCTTATACTCTCTTTGCTAATGTTACAGATACTTTGACGGCCAAGATAGCTCTTGACTCTTCTATATTGGAGGATGTTCTTGTTGATGGTCCTAGTGTTAGTCAGTTTGTAATTGGAGGATCTGTTCCGGCAGGGACTAATTGGGAATCTGTTGATGATCCTGTTGCTACTCCTGATGAGGATGTTACATACGTATACCGTCCTATAGATACGGATGCATTTGACCGTTATACTCTCTCTGCATGGACTCCAGCATATGATGTAGACTCAATAACTTCTGTTAGTGTTTATTTTAGGGCTAGGTTTGATCGAGTGGGTCCTTTGGGTCAGAATAACACTACTATGAAGGCAGAGATCTTTCTGAAACTAGGTGGTGTGACTCAAACTGGTACTGATTTTGCTGATTTGGCTGGAGCATATACTGATTTCAATGGTATTGTTGCAAGACCGGGTGGTGGAGACTGGACTGAAGCTGATATAGCTGACCTGGAAGCAGGTATAACCTTACGGGAGAAGCAGGTTAATGGCGGATTCAAGGATACACCAAGAGTAACCCAGCTCTATGTTGTGATAGAGTATGTTGCTTCCATAGAAGTCTCTGCTTTGGATGTTTCTTCAGGTAAACATGATATTACTACAACTGGTATAGAGAATGCTCCTCTTTGGTCGACAGGTGATACTCTTCATTTTGATGGAACATCTACTAGTAATATTAATGCTGGTGCTATTCATGATGCAGAAGCAAAGGTGTGGGTAAGTTTTTCATTTAATCTTGATAGTGCATTTAGTATAGGTGTAGGTACTGATCAGTACCTATGGTCTAAACGGATAAGTAGTTCTGATTCGTTAGCCCTTCGTCTAACAAATGCTAATGGTAGGATTACCCTTCGTCACGATTCTGGAGGGGACAACAAAATAAATATAGGTTCCGCAGAGGCTTCGTGGAATGCTAACCAGTGGTATCATGTTATTGCTAGTATTTCATCAGTCGAGGGTGCAAGGCTTATTATAGATAATGGAGCTGCTATTACGGATGCAGACACAACAGCAGCACCTAATGGTGGTAATGTTATAATTGGGGATTTGGCAGATGGATTTGCATCAGGGATAGTAGGTGAGATCATCAATGTTTCTATGGGAACTGATGATCTCACAATAGGCGAAGAGGAAGATCTATATAATGGTATTGTTCCTGCAGATGCAGTGAATTACTGGTATATAGATGAGGGTCAAGGGACGACAACTGTTGATTATGGAACAGGTGGTAATGATGGTGCAATTGATTCTGCTCCAACTTGGCAGACATCTACTTATACAACTGGACGGACTGGTAGATGGACTGATTTCTCAATTGAAGTAGATACTGAAAGATGGGGTATGAACCTAAAGGGTTCTAGTGTAGTAGATAATGCTAATGACTGGATACTTATGGATAACTCAACTACTGATTTTATGCCTTATATGGGGTCTTACAGGCATACAGTAGGTGGGACGTTAGTTGCTAAGTATGAGCCTAGAGACATAATTTCGGGTACTGTGCTTCCTGATGAAGAAGGTGATATACTGAAGTTAGATGGTACGGCTACTAGTAACATCAATGCAGGAGTTATTCATAACTCGGCGGTGGAGTTATGGTGGTCACTCTGGTTTAGACTGGATGCTGATTTTAGTGCTGGTAGTGGTAACCAGTATTTGGTAGGCAAGCAGGTAAGCCCAGCCAACGATGATAGCTTATTGGTTCACTTAGATGATGGGACAGGGAGTCTCCAGGTCAATAAACGCGTCACTGCAGCTACGGTATTCGTTCTAAATAGTTCACAAACTAGTTGGACAGCTGATGTCTGGTATCATATGCTCCTTTCAATATCATCTACTGAAGGCGCCCGTCTTAGGATAGATAATGGAGTTGCAGTAACAGATACGGATACATCAGCAGCACCAAATGGAGGCGATCTTGTCATCGGCGATGCTCGGGATGGTCTTGGACAAGGTCTTGTGGGGATTATCTCTAATGTATCTATAGGTACTGATGACTTGACTCTAGTAGAGGAAACTAACTTATATGGAGGAGGCTACCCTAGTGATACTAACAATATCTGGTACATAAATGAAGGTACTGGTACTAATATTGTTGACTATGGATTAGATGGAGATAACGGTACAGTTGATTCTGCTCCAGTTTGGGCTACTGCACAAGATGGAGTTTTTACTTGGGGTGCAAGACTTGCGGATTCGGGCTCTAACACTACTTTGGTTGATTCTAAGTTAACTCAGATAGATGACTTCTGGAATGGAGATGTCGTAAAGATAAAAGAGACTACTGATGGTCTTGCTCCTGAGGGAGAGGAATCAGATATCTCGGACTTTGATGCTACAAGTGATACGTTAACTTTTGGTGCTCTTACTGTAGCAGTAGATGCTGGTGATAGATACGAGATTTGGAATAATGGACAGATTATTTTATGGGGAGCTTTTCCTCCTGGGATCCAGATAGAGGTAGGGGCTATAACTGCTTTTGTGGATCCCGTTAGTTCAGAGACTGGTATTGATGACCCTACAGTAGCTGGAACTCCTACTACGCCACCTTCGTTGTGGGGAGGAGCTGCTCCTACTAACCTTCCTCTTTATGACTTGTTTAGTTCGGTGGCAAGTCAGATGGACTGGACTGCTGCTGTCCTCTATGTTGTTTCCTCTATTATAGTTGCTGTAGCAATGGGTCTTATGGTTTTGCTTATGACTGGTAGTGCTTTGGCTGCTGGTGCGACTGTTGGTCTTGGAATGTTTGTGGGAGTATCTATGGGAATTCTTCCTCTGTGGATGCTACTGGTATATGTTATTTTGGCAGGTAGTTGGACTTACCTTGCAGGGAGGGTATAAGGATGCTTCCTCCAAAGGTTGTAGCTGCACTAATTTTTATCTGGGTTATAGGAGCTTTACTGGGTGGATTGTTTGAGATGTCTTATCTAGGAAGTGGGGATACTTCCTTGCTAAATAAGGTACTATTCTATAGGATAGTTACTACAGAGGGATCTTGGGGACCTTTAGAGTTGGCTGCTAGTCCTATGGACTGGCTCCAGTCTCTTTGGGAGATGGCAACCTTCCAGTTCGCTTTCATTTCTGGGGAATCTGAGATCGTAAGGTGGATTACCTTCTTGCCGTTGGCAGGGATGGTCGTTTATGGCATAATCATGACAGTGATCGGAATTTTGCGCGGAACGATATAATGACAAAGAGAATAAGAGTGATTCTTGGTTCCCTCCCTGATGCCTTGAAGCATACAACTACTCTCTTTGATGTTAAGCAGTCAGGGAAGCATCGTAATAGTGGTACTCTAGTTGACTATACCAAGACAGTTCCTCCAGAGGGACTAATGTCACCTACTCTGAAGAAAGGGTAGGTAGAAGTTTATGGAGGGTTTTGGTTCTACTTTTAGGGACACCTGCGTCCTAATACAACGGGAGGCGTTAAATGGCAATAAATGGATTGACGATTATGGTTCTTATCCTTGTCCTGGGGATGGGCTTTATTCCTCTGATCTTCAAGGCAATGGTGTTAGGCAAGATCTATGTTACCTTCATAGAGGATACTGGGGACTTCAATGGGAAGCTAAAGAGACCTAAGTTTGGTAATGAGTATATTGTAGATGGAGATGGAGCCTACAAGATAGTTTCTGCCTCTATGGGTACTACCAAACTGCCCAAGGGATTCCCTTTTATACTCCAGGTTACTGTTCCGGGAATGATTGTTAGAAGGGATGATGGAATACCTGTTTCATTCATGAATCCTCTAATTAAAGATGTTTCTGCTAGAGAGATAAAGGCTGCTCTGGAGCCTCATCACTTGCAGGCTCTGGTAGCTACCTCTAGAGAAGGGATAGAGGAAACTAAACTTAAGCAGATGGCTCCACTTCTAACATTGGCCTTGGTAGCTATGTGCTTGCTAATGGTCTTTGTTGTGTTTACCAAGGTAGGAGCACTAGAGAAGGTGATACAAGCTTTACCATGAGTAGATTTAGACACAAAACTCTTTGGGGAGGATCTGGTCTACTAGCAATACTGCTTTCTGTGTTACTGATTTGGCTTCTCTCGGGTCCGGTAGTTAAGGCTGTTCCATCTGTTATACAGTTTAGTGTGGAAGTGCCAATTCAGATTGGTGTAGAGATTACTGAGAGGAGATCCCAGACTAGCCGGACTCAACTACTGGATGTTGACTTGTATGGACTGGAATCGTCTTCGGTTCCAATTCATTATTTAGATGGAGAAGATTGGGTGGATGTAGATGGATCTTTCGTTCCTTCCTCTGCTCCATGGGATTGGGAGATGACGAAGGATGGATATCAGATCTATGCTTTAGATAACCTATCTTTCGGACAAGTCCTTAAATTCTCCTTTGGAGAAGAATCTGTGGCATTTCAACCTATGGCTCTAGAGTGGACAAATGATCTTGATCAGATAGACTCTATATCTATGCCTCAATCTGTTACTGTTTCTGTTTCTGAGGGACAGATAGCTTATTTATCTCTTGGAGATCCTACTACTGTAGGGACTTTGGAGTGGATAGATGGATATGGATTGGGTAGAAACTTTAAGTGGCGTGCTACACCAGGACGCTTAGAGAAGATTCTTGAGATAGAAACTGCTCTTGTGGTACCTCCTGCTTATATTATAGATGGAGGTAATCCAGTCTTACGCCTTAATTTCATCTTTGATCCCTCTCCTGCAATGGAGATATATATAGATGACACTCTTTGGAATGAAAGTAGTACATACCAGACAGCCAGTAGTGTGGAATTCAGGAAGGCTGGAGAGACTCTTTGGGTTTTTATGCCTCCTAGATACTGGGATAGTATAGGATCTGAGAACTCTGGTGAGTTACTACTTCGGAATGTTGATGGCAACTTATATGTCTCTGTTCTAGTACCTTACTCGTGGCTTGAGACAGCTACTTATCCAGTTATCATAGATCCTGCAGTGAATTCGGGTATTGGAGTAAGTCTTGATGATGGATATGTGGATCAGGATGAGCCTCTTATTAGGTATAGTACTGACGGTTATGTGTTGATAGGGGATTGGGGAACTGTTCTTCATTCGTGGTATATGTTTAGGGGTATCTATATAGATCAGTCTGTAACTATAACTACTGCCTATATTAGGACGTATGAAGAAGCTTCTACTTCTGGAGCACTTACTAAGATTTGGGCTGAGGATGTTGCTTCTCCAGCAGTTCCTACTAGTTGGAATAATTATGTTGCTAAGACTACTACTACTGCTGGTATAGATTGGGATGGAGATCCTGGTGCTGCAGGATTTCATGATTCTCCTTCGATAGTAAGTGTCATACAGGAGTTGGTCAACTCTTATGACTATGATGATGGTGATATTCAGATTCTTCATATGAATGATGGATCTCCTGCTTCGTCGTTTCAGAGATTTGGATCTTGGGATGCTTCTGACTGGAACTCCTCTAGAATTCATATAGAGTATACTGCACCTAGTTCGGGGACTATTGTAAGTGATCCCACTGGGTTCTCTGGATCAGCCTGGACTTCTCCGACTTTTGCTTTTGCTAATGGATCATCTCAAGCTTTTATTACATCTGGTACTCCATCGGGTAGTAATTATTGGGGATGGTATGGATTTAGTTTAACTGGTAAGACTATTACTCAAGTTAGAGTTAGGTATGATGCCTGGGCTGATCCTTCCTCTGTTACTGAAGATGAAGCTCCAACTGTACTAGTTACACAGACTAATCTAACTGGGGCAGTTACAGATATAGATGACGATCCAGATAGTCCTGATGGGTTATGGTTAGAGTATATTACTAATGATGTAGATACTGTTACTCTTGTGGACTTTGATACTCCATCTACTATTACCACTTTAAGTGGTACTCAGACTATGAAGGTTTGGGTGCGAAAACAGCCAGGTACTGGAAATCCTGATGCTTATGTGGACCTGTATGAGAGTGGTAGTAAGATTTCTACTATTGTTACCACTACTTCTATTACTAGTAGTTCTGGACAGTTGCTTACTGGGACATTTGATGCTAGTGTTCTAGCTGATCCTACTGGTGCTGATGTTCAGACATATGTCTATGGAGAGGCTGCTGGAGGAGGTCCTAGTAGTAGGGCAACTGTTGAGATAGGTGCTATTAGGTGGTATGCAGCAGGAGAGGGAGCAGTAGATGATCAAATTAGGGTTGATGTTAGTTGGGATAATGGAGGAACTTGGTCGTCTCAACAGACTACTACGTTAACAAGTAGTGAGACAGCATACTGGTATGATGTAACTGCAGTTACCGCTTGGACTCCTACTAAGGTGAGTAATACTAATCTTAGGGTTAGAGCAGATGCGTATACACAAGGTGCTTCTGCAGAAGTTGTATATCTTGATTGGATTCCTGTTGAGGTTACATATACTGCTAGTGCAGGTATAGATATATCTAATGCTCCTGATAGTAAGGCTTTTGGTGTAATTGATCCAAGTTCTACTAATTGGTCTGACGGAGCAGAGCCGTCATGGCCACTTACTGATCCAGACTGTTACTTCACGGTAACTAATAATGTTGGTACTGCTGTAGATATCCAAGCTAAGGCTACCAATTTTGCAGGAGGTGTTGGATGGACGTTAACTGGTGGATCACCAGGCTCAAATACTGTACGGATGTCAGTTTTTGAGTCGGGAGATGGTAGTGGAGATGGTCTGACTCTGACAACTAGTGATCAACTGTTTATTGCTTCTTTAGCTGGCTCTTCTTCTAAGAAGTGGGAGTTGAAATTAGAAACTGGAACCTTTACAGATGGAGTTGCCAAGAGTTCCACATTAACATTGACGGGGACTACCCCATAGGGAGGAGCTTAATATGAGACTGAAGTTGGTTAGTGTCCTTGTAGCACTTGCTCTAGCTCTCTTACTGGGGGTACCGGTGTATGCTGCGACGTCGGCTACTGTGACTATAACTGCTACACCTGCATATATCGCTATTACCAATGATATTGCTACCTGGACTCTCAATGGAATTACTGGAGATAGTACTATCGTCGAGGATACGATATACTACTCCAATCCAGGAGGGGATACAGTTGCTCCTTCTGTCACAGTTGTAGATGGAGAATGCCGGTTTGAAGTTACTAATACGGCGGGTAGTTCGGTCAGTGTAGATTTCACTGTCGATATTGGTGACTTTGGTGGAGGATCAGATAATAGCACTAATAGTGATAATGGCTCTAACGGTGCTACTACGTTTGGTGCGTACTCTTGGTACTCAGGAATGACTTATGCCTCTAAGGTAGTTGCAAAGGTAACCGGATCTGATCCAATGTATACTGTTGGCTTAGCTCCTGCTGGAACACTGAAGTGGGGAGCTGAGATTGAAACTCAGACAAATGCATGGACTGGAGGATCTTCTAGTACGGCAACGATGACTATTACGGCAACGAAGAACTAGGGGGAGATTCGATATGAGAAGGTGGTTACTAGGTGTACTTGTAGCAGGTCTTCTGGCTGTTGTGATAGCAGTTCCTGTTCTGGCTGCTACTAGTGCGGATGTTACTATCACTGCTACTCCAGCATACATCGAGATTACTAACGACCTTGGCACCTGGACACTTAATGGACTTACAGGTGATAGCACTATCGTCGAGAACACTATCTATTACTCAAACCCTGGAGGAGATACAACTCCACCTTCTTCTACGGTAGTGGATGGTGAGTGTAGGTTCACAGTTACAAATGCAGCAGCTAGTTCCGTAAACGTAGACTTTACTGTTGACATTGGGAACTTCACTGGTGGATCTGATCCTATGACCAATGGAGATGACGGTAACAATGGAGTTGGTACTTTTGGAGCCTACTCTTGGTACTCTGGGCAGTCCTATGCTTCTAAGGTGGTTGCTAAGACAACTGCTAGTGCTGAATTGATTCCAAATATAGCACCTGCTGCAACTAAGAAGTGGGGAGCCGAGATTGAGACTCAAACTGATGTTTGGACTGGAGGATCTGCTAGTACTGCTACGATGACTATATCTGCAACAAAGACCTAAAGGATCTAGGGTAGTTTAAAGGGAGGCGTTGAAATGCGCAGGTTTCTACCACTTATTATAGGTGTTTTTCTTCTAGGAGGATGTTTGTCTCCTGGAGTAGATTCAGTTGGTGAAGAGGATTTGACTGATGGAGTAAACTTAACTAGTAATGAGGAGGAACTGATAGCCGGATGTGAGGAATTAGCTACTGGAAAGGCTTTTGGTCTTTGTCCTCCAGAGTTTGAGGTTAGTAACTTTAAGGCAGGAGATAGAGCAGAGTTTCCAATCCTTCTTCATAATGGTAGTGACTCGGATATTACTGTTGCTTTACTGGCCAGACTTACTCAGGATACCCGTCCTGGATATTACCCTTCGCCCTCTTCGGTGGTAGATTGGATTACTTCTAAGGAAGTGGATGTTCCAGCCAGAAGTAATAAAGTTGCTAGGGTGGTCTTGGAGGTACCTAAGGGAATTGATAACCTTCCTAGCAGATGGGAGTTCAGGATATTTGCTAAGGATATAACTCAGACAGCTTTTATTCAGACAGCTTATCAGGTAAGGATTCTGGTTTCGGAGACAAGGAGATCTGACTGAATGTATTCCTTTCTACAAGCCTTGTTAGTTACTGGAGGAATTACTCTGGTGGTTGCTTCTCCAGTGCTGGCCTCTGTCTTACTACCCGACTGGGAGCTTCCAAGATTTCTGTTTGCTTTTAGTAAGGATATCACTATAACTGCTACACCTAAGTGGGTACAGGGGCCAGCTGATTTTACTCTAACCTATGTAGATGACTACCAAATAGATATTACTTGGACTACTGGAGTAGATGCTACCAATACTATGATCCGGGCTAGCTATAATGGCTATCCTACTAGTGAGACTGATGGAGTACAAGTTTACTTTGGTGCATTAGAAGCCTTTAGTGATACATCAGTTAACTTCTATGAGAACGCTTCAGTGGTTTATTATAGAGCCTGGGGAGAAAATAGTGGAAACTACTCTAGCAACTACGGAGAGGGCTACATTGGAGGTGCAACAGTGCTCTTTATAGCAATGATTCTTCTAGCAGGTCTCTTGACACATCTTGCTAGAGCGAAGTACTTGCCCTTATCTATGGCAGCCTCTCTAGTCTGGCTTTCTATGGGTATACTTCTTCTTACCTCGCCTTTGACTATAGGGTTGGACACTGTCAGTGAAAGCTGGGTTCAAGTTCTGGGGTTTGTGTTTATACTCATGACTATAGTGCCTTTGACTTTCCAGATGAAAGCTGATATCCAGCATGAGAAGAGAGTTAGGCCTGGAGAGATTAGGAGGTGGCAGACTTCTGCTTGGTCCATAGCTGGTATGGGAAAGGAGCCTAAGAAGACTTCTAGAGAGAGGCAAGCTGAGTTCCGAAGAGAGATTAGGGAAAGGCGTAAGGAAACTAAAGATAGGCAGGAATTATCCATAGGAGGTAGATAATGGCTAGGGATGAGTCTTTACTTGATTCCTTAATGGCGGTAGGAGGTGGAGAGGGAGGAGTTAATAACTTTCTCACAGTACTCAGTGACATTAGTCTGAAGAAGCTAATGGTCACAAGTGAGTTACCTCCACCTGCAGTTATCCCTTGGGCAGTTACTTCTATGATTGCTGACAGGATGAACTCTAAGGTTCTGAAGGGGTTCATGACAGCTATGCTAAGAGCTCAGTTGATCAAGGATAGGAGGAGAGCTGGGGAGCTGGTAGAGCTTTTCCAGTCTGTTAGGGCAAGGCAGGCAGAGGAAGACTAATGTCCATAACGTCATTTGAAGGCAAAATGGGGCAAGGAAAGTCGCTTTCTGCTACTGCTCTGGCTTATACAGAGTGGATAAAGAGAGAAATGCTTAGGAAAGCTCTTGACTTCGTTCTTAAGGATAAGACTTGGGAGGATGCTATCTCTGATCTTGTTAAGGAGTTTAAGATCTCTGAGAAGACAGCAGGTGCTATGGTTGAAAAGGCTTTGGAGGTAGTTAGGGACCAGGGAGATGAAGCCTTTATTCCGCCTAGAAAGATCTTCTGTAATAATCACTTGAATTTCCCATATACTCACTTTGATCCTCAGTTTTTCCTAGAGCATGCTGAAGACCAGGAACTTAGTGATTGTATTCTTCTTCTGGATGAGGCTTATATCTACCTAGACTCTAGGACGTCCGCAGCTAAGATCACTAAGCTCTTTACCTACTTTATAGGCCAGACTAGGAAAAGAGGAGTTGACTTGTACGTCTGTACCCATCATATAGATGTCTTGGATAAGAGACTCAGAAGGGCAATAGATATTAGGGGTAACTGTAGATTTACGGCAGGTCCTATGGAGGAAGATAAGCCTATCCCTAAGAGAAGATACAACTGGGTTAGGATTACCTTTAGGGATATGCGGTCGGGAGTCGAGAAAAGAATTAAGATCTACGGTCCACCTTTCTTTCCTCTGTATGATACTACAGAGGTAATTGGGTATATGAGAAAGCAGACGGAGATTGAGCTTTAGGTAAGGCTTTAGTGGTAATGGATAGACACTATAGACTTTGGGAAGGTGATGAAGGCAGATATTTCTTTGCTATAAGTGGAGGGAAGGACTATTTTGCCTTTGGTTCTGGAAAGATAGTAGGTAGTATCCCTGGTCCTATGGAAATTCTTAGGTTGTTGGCTGTAGGGGCAGTTCCTGGATCTAGGGTTAGTGAGGGATTTGGAAGACTTTATGCCGAGAGATTCAGTAAGTTTGTAGATAAGAGAGATAGGGCTTCTACTCCAGTTCTAGATAAGATTGAGTAAACTGGTGAGTGTGTAACATGAGTGGAGAGACAGTTTGGGGTCTTACCCGTCTGGGAAGAAATCGGGTTAAGAGTATTTATGGAGGAGAAGGATCTAGTAGGATACTTTCTTACCTCTATGACAATAAGACTGCGTCCGAGAGTGAATTGTCTAATGCTGTAGGTGGAGAAGGTCTTAGAGGTAAACTTAGGAAGTATAGAAGAGCAGGTTTAGTTGATATCCTTGGAGGAGAGTAATGAGAGGTATTAAGCCTTCAATAGAGGAGTTGGAGGATAAGAGGGACAGGCTTGAAATAGAGGAGGAGGTTGTAACTAAGGAGACCTCTATTGCTGAGAAGAAAGCTGTCATTTCTCAGTTGAAACAGAGATATGGTAGGAACTGGAAGGGAATTCTTGGGGCAGGTGGTAGTCTTAGTTTAGTAGACTTGCGGAATCTTCTAGTCCAGTCCAAGAAGGGAATGAGAAGTAGTATGTATACAGGGGGAGGTAGTAGTCATCCTTTGAATCCTCTTCCCCCTAGAAGGTAAAGGTGACAAGTGGTAAGTATTATAGTCCCAGTTAAGAATGAGATCGAGTCTCTTAGATATCTTTTACCTGACCTCTGCCGGAATGGTAGAATGGTACTAGTTTGTGATGGAGGTTCTACAGATGGCACACAGGAGCTTGTGGAAAGCTACTCTAGGGAGTTTGGTAGCCTTCAGCTAGTTCCTGCTCCTGAAGTTCCTGGAACGGTAGTAGATGCTATACTAAGAGGGATTTGGGTCTCTAATGGTTCTGATATTATAGTAGTAGATGGAGATGGATCTCATCCTCCTAGTCTTGTAGATAAGATTGAGAAGGCCTTGGCCTCAAGTGACTTGGTTATTGGATCCAGATATATGAAGGGAGGGAGTACTAAGGATACTCTCTTGAACAGGATCTACTCTATGGGTTTGAATACTCTGACTTGGGGTCTTGCTCCTAGAGTTAAGGATAGAGTCTCTGGAGTCTTTGGTATCCGAGGACATCTAACTAAGACTACTATCAGGAATACTGTTAAGCCTATGTTAGAGTTTTTGGTAAGAGCAGATCCTAAGACCGTGAGGGAGGTTCCTTATGATTTTGTCTTAAGGAGCTCTGGAGAGTCTAGTATTGGAAGGGGTCCCAAGGTTGTTGCCAAGGCTTTCTTGGATATTTGCTTCCTCTATCTAAGGAAGTATCATAGGTTTGTGAAGTTCTGCCTTATAGGAGGAATTGGTACTCTCATAGTTCTTGGGATTACTTATATTCTAACTGAGTTTGCAGGACTCTGGTATATGGCAAGTGTCGTTGTAGCTGCCTTTGCTGCTGCAGTTTGGAACTTTACTTTGAACAGACTGATAACCTTTGCTACTCCTAGGTCCTCTGACGATGAGGATTACGAGTGGAACGCTTGGTATCACGGATCTCCAGTTCAGAAGATCTGGAAGAGATGGATAGGAAGAGTAACTAAGAGGTTCCTTGGGAAGCCTGAGTCTGTTGTCGAGTTGGGATGTGGAAGTTCTCCTTTACTTAACTATATGCCTTCTACTACCAAGTATGGATTTGATCTGTCTGTAGGGAAGATAGAGTTTCTTGAGAGACATTCGGATGCTACTCTTTTGGTCTCTGACTTGGAGACTGGACGTTTTGTAGACAGACTTGGCTCTTTTTCTGTAGAGGCAGTAATCTGTAATAATGTACTGGAGCACCTAAGTTCTCCGGATATAGTGGTTGAGGGTATTTCCGATATTTTGACTAGGAAAGGAGTTGCAGTTATAACTGTACCGGACTCTGACCATCCTCTTACCTCTCTGGTAGAGTGGTTGTACGGGAAATTGATGCCAGGAGGTTATGCAGAAGACCATATAACTAAGTTCTCTCTTGATTCTCTACAGAGTCTATGCTTGAGGAGTGGATTGCAGTATGTTTCCCACGAAAGAGTTTTTACCGATGTGGTAGTTAAGTTTAGGAAGGCAGTCTATGCTAGATAAAGCATTTAAGTACGGTGCCTTAATAGGCGTTACCGTAATCCTAAGTATACTGTGGATCCCTGTTTTAGGAGGGTTCCAGTCTCCCTCTATATCTGGAGAATGGATGCAACTAGACTGGATCCAGAGGATAGTCGATGGAGATTCCTTTTATCAACCTTCTAGTGGATTTGTTGAGGGAGTTACTCCAGCTTATTCGCCTCTTTACTACTATGGTGCTGGTGGTCTATCTAGATTGGGTATGGATTCTCTATCAGCTGGAAGACTATATTCCCTAGTTGGGGCCTTTATAGGTCTAGTCTCTATCTACTTAGTCTGCGAGGTCCTAACTAAAAGAAAGTGGGTTGGTCTTCTCGCTATCCTGTTAGTCTCTTTACATCCAATTCTAAGATCTGATAGTGTAATTCTTAGGCCAGATCTTTTTGCCTGGGGTCTATCTATGCTTACTTTAGTTCAAGTTGTTAAGAAAAGATACTGGATAGCTTTACCTGTAATGGTCTTGGCTATCTTTACTAAGCAGACCTATATTGCTTTACCTATAGTAGTTGGTCTTTATCTCTTCTTAGAGGATAGAATGCATGGATGGATCTGGTCTGGAGCCTTTGTTACTTTAAGTGCTATTACACTTGGTCTCCTTTCGTGGGTAACTGGAGGAGAAGCCTTTAAGCATATTATCCTTTATCCACTACAGAGTGGAGAAGTTAGTAACACTTGGCAGTTCGCTTCAGTAGCCTTCATGTTTATGATAATTCCTGTAGTCTTCTCGATTGTCTATATAGTCCAGTACCGGGAGGTAAAGTCTCTTATGCTTCTCTACTTCTTAGTATCGGTAGTGGTTATGGTTGTCCTGATTGGAAAGGATGGAGCAGGTATTAACTACTCCTTTGAGGTACTTGCTACTGGGTCGGTAGTTACATCGTTATACTTCTGGAGAATGATTGATGAGAGAACCCGGAAGTCGGGAAACGTGGATGCACGAGTGGGAGCATCCGCAACTCCGGCATGAGAAGATAGTAAGCCTTATGTCTAGATTCTGTTCTGAAGGTCCTCTTCTGGATATAGGATGTGGAAATGGACATCTGACTAGACAAATTATGGACTGTCTTGGTCTAGATAAAGCTACTGGGGTAGATAACTATCCACTAGATAAAGGGGATCTAGTTGAGGGACTAACTCTGCTACAAGTAGATCTAGAGGTAGAGAGAATTCCCCTTCGGGCTAGAGACTTCAAAATTGTCCATTGTGGAGAGACTTTAGAGCACATCAAGAATACTGATCTTCTCTTGAATGAGATCTTTAGGATGATGGCAGAGGATGGTCTTGGATTTATTACTACCCCTAATCTAGCAAGTTGGTCTTCTAGATTTGCTCTCCTTCTAGGTTACCAACCCTATTGTACTGCTGTTAGTTGTCGCTATGAGACAGCAGGCAAATTGGGAATTAGTGGAGGATTTCACGGACAGTGGGGGCATATCAGGTCCTTCACACTGAGGGCATTAAAGTCTCTTCTAGAGTCTGTGGGATTTGAGATTATTCACATGGAAGGCTGGCCTATAGGTAAACTAGATATCCATCTTAGTAAGGGTTTGGTTTCTAGAACTGTAGGGATGACTGATAGTCTTTTGTCTCATTCCCCTTCATTGGCATCCAGGTTAGCGGTTGTTTTCAAGAAGAAAGGTGGGAGGTAATCATGGCAGACAAGGAGTTAGAGAGGGTTCAAAGAGGGGGTAGAAGACTTCTAGATGGTTTGCGGGGTTTGGCAGAGGGAAAGAAGAAGAAATCTGGATCTAGAGGGTCTAGTTCCTTAGATTCCTCAGATGGTAGTGAAAAGAGAATCGCTGCTCACAGGAAGAGAATGAAGAAAACTAGACCTCCTGGGTATGGGAGATAGGCAGTGAAGCTTACTAGGAGGAGGAAGGTCTTTGTCTTTGCTCTTCTTTTGGCACTACTTATGGTGGCCTTTCTAGGTACTTACCGGTATGGTTTGTTCTCTGGAATGGACTGGAAACTAGAGGATCCCCGATTTGTAGATCCATGGATTCAGGACATTGCTAAACAGAAGGTATTGGACGGCTCTCTAGATGAAGTTGGATACCAGTTTGAAGTAGAGGGATTCCTTAAGGGTTATGTGGTTTTTGGAATTTCTAGTCCTAGTAATTTGGTAGCAGTAAAGGTAGATGGATCTGGTAGAGTTATTTGGGCTTACCGGTTTAATTCTAGAGGTCTTCTGACAGATGTTAGACAGTTATCTAGTGGTAACTTTCTAATTCAGGTATCCCGGAATGGAGTTTATGAGATATCTCCAGAGGGTGACTTGGTCTGGTATCATCTAGATGGAACAGGCTCTCACCATGCTCAGAGGTTAGAGAATGGCAATACAGTCATTTGTCAGACTGAAAGGAGTAGGTGCTATGAAATTACTCTTGGTAAGTCCATTGTATGGGAGTGGGATGCTCGCAGGGAGATTGAGCAGTTGGGACTTTCCACCTACGTGGGATACTCAGATATCCAGAGTAAGGATCCAATGTCCAGCTCTTATGCAGACTACCGGGAGCTTATGTATGGTAGGAGAGACTGGACTCACATCAACACGGCGTTCCGAACACTTCAGGGAACCACTTTACTCTCTTTACGTAACTTAGATCTGATAGTTGAAGTAGATAAGGATAACAATGTACTGTGGACTTTTGGGGCATTAGTCCTTAAGCATCCACATACTGCAACTCGTCTACTCAATGGAAATACTCTTATCTTTGACAATGGAAATGGAAGAGTTGTTGAAGTCTCTCCAAGTCATGAGATTGTTTGGGAGTATGGTGGGCTGTATTCACCTATTATGGGTGGAGTCCAGCGTCTTCCAAGTGGAGATACTCTTATAACTGAGTCTAATACTGGGGTTCTTCTAGTAGTTTCGCCTGAAGGTAGAACCTTGTGGACATTGAAGGTTCCAAAAGATTCCTCTACTTGGGGTCTTGACAGGAGTAAGATCTCAGGGATATATAGAGCATGGTGGTATCCTAACTAATAAGAGGTCTTAAGTGGACCAGAAGAAACGGTTGGCTAGTAGACGGGAAGATTTTTCTTTAGAGGATCTCTCAGAGTTTATTGAGATCCGGGATAGAGCCTATGATTGGAATAGGAGATCTGATAGGACTTACTATCATGTAACTACTAAGAGTAGGCTTCCTTCTATACTTAGTCAGGGTCTTCGTCCTAGAAGGCAGGGAGGTCTTACTTATGAGGAAGTAGGATCTAGACGCAAAGGAAAGATCTTTCTTTTTGCCTCTAGGATGATGGCTGAAAGTATTATGGAAGATAGAGCAAGTACAGTTCCAGGTCAAGTCCTTCTTCGGGTAGAAGTTCCTAGAGGACATAGACTGTATTTGGATAAGGAGACTCACTGGGATAGTCATTTCTTTGAGGATATTCGAGTAGTTAACCGGGGAATTCCTGCTAGTAATATAAAGGTAATTCCTTCTAATATAGACTATCCAAAATCAAGGTAAGGAGAGTTGGAAATGCAGAGACTAAAGGTTAGTTCCAAGATGAGAGATTCCCTGGATAGGGGAGCCGACGTTACAGTGAGAGTAGTCTTCTACATGATTGCTCTTACAGTGGGCTTACACTATATAACTCAGAAGGATCTGGTGTTGGAACCTGGATCTACCTTTCAGGGATGGTCTATTTTGGTAGTTGTGCTAGTTATGGTAGGTTATAAAGGAATTTCCTGGTTAAGGAGAGTATAGTGAAAAGGCTTGGTTTGTTTCTAGGTACAATGACCCTTGTGGCTATAGTAATGGCTATAGTCTTAGGATTCCTTGGAGGATGTAAAGAAGATACTGAGGTCAAGCCAGTTGAGGCTGCTGACTGGACTTGGTATGCTCCGGATTATCCTGTCATGAGTGACCCTGGTCTAGGTGATAACCTGGAGGTATGGGATTGGGGATCCCTTCTTCCTGATACTGAGGAAAGAGTTCTAGATGCTGGAGAGTTTCTTGAGATTGCTATCAAAGGTAATCTTCCTAGTGGAAGTATTGTAGTTTCTCCTTCTGCAAGGAATATCTTCCAGGAGGGATGGGGAACTCATATACTGCGGATCTATAACGACCATGTTAAGGTAACGCTTCCCCAAGGTAAGGGGAGTGGAAAGGACTCTAGGTTACTTCCGAATGGTAACTATTCAGGGATTGGTAAAGACTCTATCTGGGAAGTAGACGCCAAGACTGGAGAGATTATCCGGGAAGTTGAGGCCAAGGGAGCTTCTCATGAGGCTGCCCTTTTGGATAATGGAAATATACTGATTGTTGCTAACAAACTTAGTAAGGTTTGGGAGCAGGACTGGGAAGGTAATGTTACTTGGATTTGGGATGCGGAAAAAGAAGTAGTTCCATTTGATGAGGATACCTATAACAGTCATAGGTATAATGCCTCTATCAAGAATATCTACTATGAGTACCATGAGAAAGAGACTACCTGGATGGCTCCCAACAGAGCCCAAGCTCTAGATAATGGATGGCATCTTATTGAGTTTAGAAACCAGGATTTGGTAGTAGTATTTGATCAGAGGAATGTACCTGTTTGGACCTTTGGTCCTATGGTCTTGAAGCATCCTCATGGTGCGACAATTCTTCCAAAGGGTAATCTTCTTATTCACGATACTGGTAATGGGCGAGTCCTTGAGGTTACTCCGGAGCAGAAGATTATTTGGGAGTTTCCTTATGGACAGGTGTCACCGTATCACGGAACTGCTCAGCGGTTACCCAATGGAGATACTCTGATTTCAGATTCCTTCCGGAGTTCTATTTGGGCAGTTACTCCTGAAGGAAATATCCGGTGGGAGATTGTGATTAGAGGTAAGAGTAGTAAGGTACTGACACGAGAAGAGGCAGGACCAGAGGTCAAACCTGGTGTTAGGATATATAGAGCCTGGTGGTACGAATAGGAGGTAACTAGTGATTACAACTGTTGAAGGAGTTTCAGGAGCAGGAAAGTCCTTGATCTTAGCTATGTTGGCTGATGCGGAGGTCAAGAAGGAAAGACGGGTCTTTGCTGAGGCTGACTTCGCATTTCAGGGATATGAGGAGTTTACTCTACCTGGCCCTGGATCTGATGGATACTCGGATTGTTCTATCTATCTAGATGACGCTTACAGGTTCTTTGATTCTAGAGCAAGTGCTAGTGTACAGAATAGAGAAATGACTCTTCTTGTGGGGATGTCAGGGCACAATAGGGTTGACATCTATATAGGTGTCTTGGCTTTGGATATTCTGGATAGGAGAATTCGAAGGCTTGTTGGGACCAGGATTATCTGTAAGGGAGTTAAGGAAGAGAAGGCAGAAGTTTCTATCGTGAGTGCTTCCTCTGGAGAGGAAAAAGAGGTAACAGTAGACTTGTCTGGGTTGTACTCCTTAGTTAAGCCTTGTGAGAGATTGAGGACAATCCAGTCTTGGGATACCTTAGGCTTCATCAAGGAAGTCTTGGAAGTATAGAGAAGGAATAGGAGGAAACCAATGGAGTTACAGGATATCAGAGATATCGTTCATGAGGAAATGCGCCGGCACAGAGAGGACTATCAGTCCCATGAGTTCTGTCCTGACTGTGATGACCACATGCCCATGACCAAGATAGATCGGTATAGTGCTAAGGAGGTTGAGGAAGGGAAAGTCGAAACTGGTCCTGATACAAGGCACTTCCTTAGGTGTCAGGGATGTCTCAGTCTCTTCGAACAGAAGATGGAGAGGATAGAGCATCTACCGAAGAAAGGATCCTGGTAGGCCTTAGATGATACTGGCCTAGATGTATTTCTATTGGAGTACTCTAGGCCTGGGGGATGGGATAATGGCAGGTGGTACGGATAAAAGACCTAAGTGTAGAGGAGGATAGAAAATTGGGTGATATATTTGATTTAGAGCCTTGGGCACACTATATCCATTCAAGAGAGGACTTGGAGGTTAACCTAGCTAGGGTGTATGGAAAGCCAGAAGCTTACTTCAGTGGATACTACTTAGGATCCTACGAAGCTATTAAGAAAGAACCGAGGAAGGCAGAGATCCTCTTAGATACTCTGCGTGAAAAGCCTTTTTGTAGTAGAGTTGATTTGGCAACTATCTCGTATGAGGAGAGAGGATGGCTCTTTCCAGGTGGTTGGGGAAGTGAAGCAGTTGCCAGGCATATCCGGTTTTGTGAGAAGAGGCTAAAGTTATTTGGAAGTGTTGTATCCTGGCCTCAGAGTCCTTCTAAGGTAGTAAGTGAGTATGTACTAGAGAGTGTAGATGGTATGAGAGGAGACTTCTTTGATACTCTTAAGGAGGATACCTTTCTTGGGGTTATGTCTGAGGAGAGTAGTAAGTTGATGGAGGAGTTTTATAGAGATATAGAGAGGTTCTTGAATTCTCCCCTTAAGATGGATAGTAGGTTTGATACGAGGGGCTAGGCAGGTAGTACATGAAGAGCCAGAGTAGATCTAAGCGTTTGGATGAACTTCTGAAAATTCACGCTGAGGTTGGAGAGGTTAAAGCAGTTTACCCTCTGTATGATGCTTTGCACTATCTCAAGTATGGAAGTCATATACCTGAGGTTGCAGAGAATTTTCCTCAGTATTTAGCCTCTAAAGGTTTGATAAGAGAAGTTAGATCTAGAAGGCAGTTGGTTCAGTCTAGATTAAGGCAGAAGTATCCTGAAGGTACTATAGTGTTGTATAGAGGTGGAGATCCAAGAGGATCTTACTGGACTTCTAGTGAGGAGATGGCTAAGATCTATACAGAAGCAGCACCGGGTATTGTACTTAGTTCTAGATCTGTTCCTATTAAGGAGATAGTGTTTGATCCAGAGGCTTACAAGGATGCTGGAGTGAAAGACTACCATGAGGAAGAGTATACTATCCTGGGGGATACCTTTACTGCTGCTCAACTAGGGCACAAGATTTCGTGGTAGAATAGAAGTAACTAGGCAGGTGGTACTCCCAGCCGTAAATGGTAGAGGCTATAAGGAGATGAAGATGGATAGTGGGAGGAAAGCATCATAAATGGACTCCTGAGGACGATAACTATCTGAGGCGTAACTTCGACGGTACCCAAGAGTCAGTACGTATTATTGCCTCCTATATGGGTCTAGGCTTCTATGCTGTAGATACCCGTGCCAGTAATCTTGGTATAAAGAACAAGGGAAGATTCTCGCCATGGTCGAACCAAGATCAAGAGCATCTAGGTGGACTAGTAGGGCGGTTCTCCTTTGAGGTAATTGCTGAGAGATTGGAGCGCTCTGTCTACTCTGTTAAAGGAGCAGTGTACCGCTTCGGATTCCTAGCAAGGTACCGCGATGGATGGTATACAGCAAGTGAAGCAGCTAGCATACTAGGGGTACATGAAGGTTGGATTAGTCGAAGAATCAAAGAAGGTTTACTTAAGGCCAAGAAGCATGGTACTGGTCCAGAGCGTTGCAATCACGGTCCTAGGCAATGGCATATCGAGGAGAAGGATTTGAGGCAGTTTATCTTGGACTACTCTAGTGATCTTGTTGGACGGAACGTCGACTTATGGGCTATACTTAATATCGTTGTAAGTGAGAAGTAAGAGGTAGGTGGTACTCCCACTTTTTAGTGGTAGAGGTTGTATAGAGGTTATTATGTGTCTACAAACGTAAAGCATGGGGTGTGTGAAACTTGTGGAAGAGAGGATATCCTAGGCTATGCAGGTAGGTATGCTGGTTTTGTGTGTCCTGCGTGTGCTAGCGTAATATACATTGGAGAGGGTATCACTAGCGATACCGATGTAATCCGTAAACATCTGCAAGACCAGTATGGGGAAGGAGAGTCTAGTGCGCACAGCTAAGTGGATTGCTCTAACCTTCTTTGTTGTAGTAGTTCTAGACCTGGTCTCTGATTTTGGTAAGTGGGCACTTGGTAGGTATACAGCAGTTCCCCTTCCAGTTTCCTTTCTACTAATAGTAGTTAGTTCTGTAATCCTGGCCTGTGTTGTTGAGGTAATCCATAGGGTTAGGAGTAGGCAGGAAAGGCAGTACGAGCAGTACTTCCATCACAAAGCTAAGGTTTGGGTTGCAGTAGACCAGAAGGGAGGTCACTGGCATTCTTCACTTTGCCCGGATTGTATGCACTTCTCTCCTGATAATCTAGGTAACTGCTTAATAGAGAGTGTAGTTCACACTACAGGTCGTGACAATCACTTGGTCTTGGTTATTTGGGAGTGTCCCAAGTTTAGGGCAAAGATAAAGAGGTAATTACTAGTGAAGATTCTTCCTAGAAAAGAATTCGAGGATTTACAGAAGGAGCAAGAGTTTATAGACCCTGAATTCTCTATTGGCTTCATAGATAAGATCACTCAAGAGACTGTGGTTCTTGAGGGAGCCAGTACTAGGGTGAAAACTCATGAAAGTGGACATCAGGCTTTTGAACATATGGAGAAGTCTGTCAAATTCTGGTCTCCTAGAACTAAGGATCCTCGGAAAGCTAAAGAGCCTTGGACTCAAGCTATAGATGATGAGATAGAGGCTGAAGTTTATTCTTATAGCTCTATGGATAAGAGACTGACTCCTCGAGTTGGACTTATGGCTTTGAGGATGCTTATCAATAGGGGATGGAATATTTATCCTGCTCTTAGTATTGTCATAGGCAGGATGAAGCGCTTTGGAATTAGAACTTCTTTAAGGCAAAGGAGAGATTTGGTATCCATATTAGAGAGAACTTATGGAGTAATACCTGAATATGGCAGTAACTGGCAAATCTAGGAAAGATGGTAGTAGAGTAAATGAGTAGTAAACTAATCCGGAATGCAGGTACAGCCTTTACTATCCTTAAGAGAATGGCAAGGTCTAAGGTAGCAAGAGCAGGTGTCTCTCTTACTTATGACTGCAACCAGAAGTGCACTACTTGCGACATCTGGAGGATAAACAGACGGGATCCTCTTCTCCACGGGAAGGAAATGACCTGCGATGAGTTTGGATTGTTTGCAGAGGCTAATCCAGATCTTATCTGGATAGCACTGACAGGTGGAGAACCCTATCTTAAGAAAGATTTGAAAGAAATCTTGGATATCTGTTGTGAGATGCCTAATCTGAGGTTAATGTCTATTACTTCTAATGGATCTGTTCCTGAGAAGATGAGAGAGGATCTAGAGCATTTCCTAAGGAACAAGAATAGATGGATTACTTTAGCAACCCAGGTTAGCTTTGAGGGACCTAAAGAAGCACATGATAAGATAAGTGGGACTCCTGGATCTTTTGATAAGGCTTTGAGGTCACTTCGGATAATCCGAGAACTCGAGGCCAGAGATTCTAGGATCCGGTCAGGTATCAGTTTTACTATGTCTTCAATGGGGTTACCCTACTTTAGAGATTGCCTTCACTCTCTGCAATCCTCTGGAGACTTACCTTCAATAGGTCAAGTGCAGATAGGCATAGGCCAGGAAGCCGATTACTATCAGTGGGAAGATGAGAAATCTGTAGAGCCTAACTCTACTCTTCTTGTTGAGGAGATAAAGTGGTTCATGGAGCAGTTTACCTTAAAGGATAAGTTGGATCCATATGGAGTAGTTTCCAATGCTTATCTCCGTAAGGCTGTCCAGTGTTATGGTAATGGATGTAAGTTTCCAGCATGTGTAGCTGGACAGTATACCTGCTCAGTAGGACCCTACTGGGATGTTCATCCTTGTCTCTTTATGTTCCAGCATAAATTAGGAAACTTAAAGGACTATGGATATAACCTTCAAAGCCTCCTAGATGAAACTAGATCTACTTGGAAGCCTCTTGTTGACGACTGCATTGCCACAAAGGGATGCTGGACCTTATGTGAGGACTATGTAATGATTGTCCTCCGACCTTGGAGGGTTCTATGACTAGTGATCTTCATGTCATAGAGTTTGAGACTTCAGAGGGTACTGTTTATATAGAGGGATTTCTGAGAGGCAGTAAGGGACAGACTCTAGTAATAACAGATATCCACGTTCCAAGGAGCCTTTGGAGAAGAGGTATCGGAAAGCAGTTGATGCAGAAGTTAAAGGAGAAAGTGGGAGCTAGAAGGGTAGTTGCTTACAATGTTAGGCAGTGGGGACCTGCAGAGGACTTCTTTGAAGCTGAGAATATATCGGAAGTCTTTACTTCTCCTAAGCCTTCTGGTAAGATAGTTTGGGAGGAAGTTGATCCAAGGGAGATATGGAAAGGTCCTTCTTCTACTGCTCTCATGGAGGTATCTACTAGTGGGGAATATGAGTAGAGATAAAGTAATAGTTAGTTTACTAGTTGCTCTCTTGGGGAGTAGCTTAGTAGTCTTTCTAGTACATATCTTTGGTTTTGTAGGAAAGCCTTATGAGTTGATATTGGGAGAGGGTTTTCTTATGTACCAGGCGGATTTGGTCTCAAAGGGTTTGCCTTTGTTTTCTCCTTTGACTCCTACTTACTTCTTGATTATTCCACATACTCCTCTTTATGTGACAATTGCTGGTGCTATATCTAGTATTACTGGTCCGTCTTTAGTGGTAGGCAGACTTCTTTCACTTACAAGTGGAGTGGGAGTAGCTTATATAATCTTTCTACTTACTAAAAATTGGACCAAGAATTTTGTAGTGGGTCTTCTTGCAAGTTTGTTAGTAATATCTACCTACGTGTTTAGGTTTTTAAGTCCTCTATATAGGATGGATATCTTATGTGTTTTCTTTAGTATATTAGGGGTTTACTTAGTAATTAAGTGGGAAGATAGAGGTAGATTGATATATTGGTCTATTCCATTTCTTTTGGCTAGTTTTTGGTCTAAGCAGTACTTCATAGCTGCTCCAATTGCTATATGTATCTATCTACTAGTGAAGAACAGGAGTTGGAGACCTGCTTTTAAGTTTGGTAGTCTTTACTTGATAAGTTTATTAGGTACTCTTGTGATTGGGGGGTTACTAACAAACTGGGAACTTATTATTCATAACTTCATCTATGTAGGTTTACAGAGTCAGATGGATTGGTTTATCTTTTGGGGAGCTATGCGTGCGTCTATTGTTTATCATGGACCTTATCTTCTGGCTATTATAGGGTACTTTGGCTATAAGCTACATGGAAGGTATCCTTGGAAATTGTTAGATATTTACTTCATAGTTAGTTTTGTTATTATGGTAGCAGCTATGGGTAAGCGGGGTGGAGGTTTTCACTATGCATTAGAGTCAGTAGTTGTTGGTGGGGTACTTATAGGGGTTATTTTAGGTAGGTTCCTAGAGGTACTAAAACAGAAGAGAGCGAATACTAAGTCTGTGCTATTGGGTGGAATACTTGTTACTTTAATAGGTCTTCAGGTTTTAGGTTTTCCTTTAGGTAGAGGCTATACTAACTATCAGTATTTAGACTCTGCCAAGGAAGGTAATCAGCAACTCCAGACTATTGTAGATACTACAGAAGGACACATCTTTGCTGATAGAGTTGCTTCTCCTATGGTATTAAGCGGAGATCCAGGTAAGTGGATTGCTTGGGAACCTGCATTGCTATTTGTAGGTAAGTTATATGAGAGAGAGGATAGATTTGGATGGGATCAATCTGAGCTAGTTAGAAGATTGAAGTCTGGTTACTATGAGCTAGTAATAGCTCCCCATGATATAGAGGTTACCTGGACTTTAGATCCTACTAGGATTAGGTGGGTTCATATCTATAGGGATAAGTTATCCCCTGAGATAGCTTATGCTATACTAGATAACTTTGAGTTGGTCTTGACTACAGAGAAAGTGGGTACTAACTTATCCAAATGGAGGCATTACATCTATGAGTACAGAGGAAACTCTGATGGAGATGGATAGGTATATCTACTCCAATTGGCTAACTGGATACCTAACTAGATTGGGACATAGTGCTTGTTCCTTTCTATCTGTACTAGATCTAGGTGCTCCTCAGAGTAGAGTACTAGATTTGGGTTGCGGTCCAGGCAGATACTCTAGGTTTGTAAAATCTAGGTACTTAGGAATGGATATTTCTAGAGAGATGGTTATAGACACCTCTCTAGTAGGTCCTGTAGTGCAGGCAGATGCGGAATCCTTACCTTTCAGGGATGATAGTATACCGACGATAGTTGCTTCTGGAGTTCTTGAGCACTTGCCTAAGATAGTAGAGGTACTAGTTGAGATTAGGAGAGTGATGGTACCAGGAGGGGAACTAGTAATCCTCCAACCTTGTGAGAACTGGCTGTACAGACTTGGAAGAAGGTTTACTACCGCTAGGTATGCGAAATCTAGAGGAATAGATTATCTAGATTATCTTCGGAGGGAACATCTCTGGACTTGTTCTCAGGTTCTAGAATATGCCAGTTCCATATTTAGACGGGATGAGTCCTTAGGTATTCCCTTTGTTGTTCCTTGGATTAACTTGAATGCCTATGTAGCGGTTAGGTATATTAAACAGAGGTAGATCTAAAGTGCCTATAGTCAGATATATGACTCCAGAGGAAGAAAAGGAGTTTCCTGGTTCTGCAGGAATCTTTAGAAGAGGAGAAGGTTCTCCAGATATAGTTGCTATCCGGGAAGGAATGTCTCCTGAGAGTAAGGGAATGATGCTTAGGCATGAGATTGGACATGCAGAGTATCCAATTGAGATAGAGGTAGATCTCTCTGACTTTCCTAAGTTTGTAGTCCAGAAACTTCTAGATGAGTTAGTTGCTAACTACTTTACTTTGAAGGGAATGCCTAAGGAGAGTCATCCTAAGGAGTCTATAAAAGTAGAGAAAGGTTGGGCTAGATTAGAAGGGATGTCTTCTAAGCAGATTTCTAGAGTAGATAGACTTGCTAGAGAGATAGTGAATTATTTAGGTAAAGAGATAGTAGAGAGGTAGATCCAAAAAATGTATTTAGATCCAGGCTTTGGGAGTATAGTAGTCCAAGTCATTCTGGGACTAGTTCTAGCAGTTCCTGTCTTGTTATTTACCTTTAAGCAGAGGGTAGGAACTTTCTTTAGGAGATTTAGAAAGCATGACTAGGGATGCTAGATCTTTCAGGGATCCAGCAGGCTATATCTTTACCTGTGGAGATAGAGTACTTAGATATATAACTACTGCAGGACAAGAGGATTACCAAACTCTTATGGACTCAGGTCTCTATAGAGTACTTGTAGATAGAGGTTTACTGGTTTCCCATAATGAAATAGAGGAAGGTCTTATAGAGCCTGAGTATATCCCCTATATAACCTATCCCTACGAGTGGTGTTTTAGTCAGTTAAAGGAATTTGCTCTTGCGGTACTGGATCTTGAGGAGATTGCTCTAAAATATGGAATGACTCTGAAAGATGCAAGTGCTTATAATATGCAGTTAGGATCTACAGGGCCTATCCTAATTGACACTTTATCCTTTACTAGATACTCTGAGGGTCAACCTTGGATAGCTTATGGACAGTTTTGTAGACACTTCCTGGCTCCTCTATTATTAGCCTCTTACTGTGATGTAAGACTAATCCAGTTGCTAAAGAACCATATTGATGGTATACCTTTGGATCTGGTAACAAAGTTACTTCCTATAAGATCCTTGTTCAGTTCTTTGGTTAATCTACATCTTAGACTGCAAACTAGTATAAGAGGATCCTCCAAGTCCAGATTTCAGGTAAGGAAGGCCTCCTTACGGAGTATATTGATAAGCCTTAGGGAAGGTATCCGTAAACTAGAGCCTTGTGTAGTCAAGAGAGGATGGTCTTCTTATAATAGTTGCTCTTATAGTGACCAGGGACATTCTAAGAAGGTAGAGATAGTAGAAGATCTACTCGGTAAGATTCCAGTTAATACAGTATTGGACTTAGGAGCGAATACTGGAGAATATAGTAAACTAGCCAGACTCCAGTCTAAGAGAGTAATAGCAGTTGACTTAGACTATCCTTCTATAGATTGTCTCTACAAAGACAGGATTCCTGGAGTGTTACCTATCATTGTGGATCTTACTAATCCAAGTCCTGGACTGGGATGGAATAACCAGGAAAGAGAGTCTTTCAAGTCTAGATTTGAGGTTGATCTAGTTTTGGTTCTTGCCTTAGTTCATCACTTAGTGATAGGTAATAATACTCCTTTTAACCAGGTAGTTGATTTACTGAAGTCCTTAGGCTCTCTCTTAGTAATAGAGTTTATCCCGAAGGCCGACTCTATGGTTCAAAAACTGCTGGCTAGTAGAGATGATATTTTTACTGACTATACTAGAAGTAACTTCGAATCTGCCTTCTTAGTTGAATACTCTATTCTTGAATCTAGAGAGATAGGTAATGGAAGACAGATCTATCTAATGAAGAGAAGATGAGAAAGATTCCATTCTATCCTTTATTAGTGGGAGTAGCCTTAGTTTTAGGTTTGTACTCCCATAATAGACTTCAACTACTAGGACCAGAAAGTATTGTTATCCCTAGTCTGGCAACTATAGGTTTGAGTTTGGTACTACTGGTAATAGGAAAGCTACTACTTAAAGATTGGTCTAGATCTGCTTTAGTAGTTACCTTCTTACTTCTGCTAATTCTAGGACTGGGTTTTGCAACTAAGGATTCACTAGTTGGGATAATGCTACTGGTAGTTAGTCTGACTGTAATTAGTTTTCTTGTAGTTGGAGTAAGAAGGTTGAAATCTGGTTTTCTTAGTTCTAGTACTCTAGTAGGAAATATCTTACTTACCTGTATAGTAGTAGTTACAGCCTTCTCTGCCTTAATTCCTGAGTTAGGTAGTACTAGACAATTCCCTTCAGTAGTAGAAGTAGTTAACGCCAATGCAGAGTTAAGAGATATCTACTATATAGTAATGGATAAGTATGGAAGTAACTCTGTACTACAAGACTACTTTGGTTATGATAACAGTAAAATGACAGACTGGTTAACTGATGTAGGCTTTACCTACTATCCTAAGTCTCATCCAAACTATGTGCAGACTTTGGTCTCCCTAGCCTCTACTCTTAATATGAGATACCTTAGTGAGATAGAGATAAATAAGGATAGAGGCACCTATCCAGAAGGTTTACTTAGTGATAGTCTAGTAGCAGAAATACTAGGAGACTTGGGATACTCTATAGTATGGATTGGTTCTTGGTGGACTAAAACAGCTTCTAGTTCTAGTACTGATCTGGTGTATTCCTTAGGGAAGATAGTATATCTTAGTGACCTGGTTTTGGATGTATCTATTATTGGAGTATTTGATAAGTTTTTAGATAGGAAGAGATCTAATACTAGTAGGGAGACAGTTCCTTTTCAGGTGAACAGTCTTAAAGAGGTAGCAGAGTTTGCTAATCCTACTTTCACTTTTGTCCATTTTATTCTTCCCCATGGTCCATACGTCTTTTTAGCAGATGGAGGTAAGCCTCCTGTAAGCTGGACTGCTTCAGTATGGGATTCTAAAGATAACTACCAGGAAGCTTATGTAGAGCAATTAAAGTACTCCAATAGTCTACTCAAAGAGGTTATTGAAGATATTCTAGGGAGTCCTGGGCTTACTCCTATAATCATACTACAAAGTGATGAAGGTCCAGCTATATGGGAAGAAGAGGAGTATGTAAGGAGTAATGGAACTTACCTAGGAATGGAGACTGAGGATCCTACTTCTCTAGTATACAGGTTTAGTAATTTTTCTGCATTGCTACTTCCGGGTTTGGAGGATAACCAAAAACGACTCTATGGTTCTTCAGTTAATACTTTTAGGTTAGTTTTTAGAGACTATTTTGGTCTAGATTATTCACCTCTGTCTGAAAGGTATTTCTTGACCAGTTCTTATTACTTTCCTAAAGAGCTTAGAGATGTAACTGACATCATAGGTAATAGGTAATGGTAGAACTTCCTAAGTATCAGCAGGAAATGACTCCAGAGGAGAGAAGTGGTTATGGTATAACTAGGTACGGAGGCTATTCTGAGATACCTGAGGAAGTTGTCCAGGCTGCGGCAGAGAGAAGTAGTTGAAAGAACTAGAGGAACTAAGAAGAGGTAGATCCGCTTGACTAAGTTAATCTATGAGAGTCCAACTGAGGGAGAAGACTTTGCTGGTTCAGGCTGGTTGGGAGATAGAGAAAATCTCTGCTACTGGGATGAGGAGTCTCTTCAAGGATAAGGATGACTGTCCTATAGGTATTGCTTCTTCGTTCCTTTATACAGATGAAGAAACTGGAGAGAAGCATCCTCAGAAGATGATTTTCTACACTTCCAAAGCAGGACCTGAAACTCTTGCCCATGAGATTGGTCATGCTGCTCTTCACCATATTGAGGAGCCTATAAGGGATATAGAGACTAAAGTTAGACATGAGGTTCAGGCTTGGTTGTGGGCTGAGAGGAAAAGAGGAAAGCGACTCCAGTCTTATTGGTTGCAAGAGATAATAGGTAATGTCGTAGAGGACTTTCCTGAGGCTAGTTCCGCTAGAATGGTCTCTGCTATAGTGAATGCTTTAGAGAAGGAAGGAGACCCAGTTTCTAGGCAGAGAAGAGGAGCTATTAGTAGATTAGTCAGATGGTATAAGCATAAGCAGGAGGCGTAGTCAGTGCACGAGATAAGGTATATGACTCCTACAGAGGAGATAGAGTATCCTTACAGTTCTGGGCTTGTGGATCCAGAGTCTACAGATATCTCTATCAGGAAAGATATACCTATGAGGAGTAAGGCTAGGGTCTTACGCCATGAGATAGGGCACACTATATACCCTACAGGTAAAGAGATTCCTCTCTATAAGAGGCCTGTAGATTGGGAGGAGTTTCACGTTCTAGAGCTTCTAGATGAGTTAACTGCTTCTTACTTCTCTCTTGGGATAGAACCTAGAGACTCTGGTGCTAGAAGTAAGATTAGAGGAGAGAAGATCTTTGCCAGGGAAAGAGGTATGTCTGCTAGGCAGATTAAGAGAATAGATGCACTTGCTAGAGAGAGAACTGGATATACTAGGAGGTCAGTAAGATGATAATTGCATTCTGGATCTTGTTTTGTATCTTTGTGTACTCGGTGGTAGTTTCTCTTCTTCTGCCTCCAAGATTCCATGGAAGACTGCAGCCTTGGTGGCCCTGGATGGAGGCTAGATTTGGGAGGCAACTAGGTTGGGTTTCTGGATCTATGGCAGACAGCCAAGCCCAAAATAGAGCGGTTAGAGGGTTCATTAAGAGTCGTAGGGTGTGGAGAGGTTTTGTACAGTTTGTGGTCTGTTTCCTATTTGGACTTTGGACATTGTTCCAGACAGTAGATGGCTTTCCTGAAAGAGGGCAGTTTGTGGTCTGGATGTTAGCCCTTATGGGGATGGGGCTCAGTTCCTTTAGGATTTGGGCTAGGGCTATGGAAATCCAAGAAAGGGAGACTGGAGTTTGGGAATTTAAGGCTCCTTGGATAGTTTGGCTAGATAAGAAGGTAAGGCCTATCGACAGGATAATTTGGTGGTTTAGGGTATCCAAGTAGGGAGGCGTAAGTTGAGGAAGTATTGGAAGGAATCTCTAGTGATCCAGAGGAACTAGAGAAGATTATGAGAGAGTATGGTAACTGGAATGAAGGTTTTCCAGGAAGAAAGGAGGCATGAAATGGCGATTACACTTTGGATCCTGTTTGTAGGTTTGACTTACCTTTCGGTGACTTTTCTCCTGCTACCTCCTAGGATACTGAGGAGACTGAATCCTTGGTGGCCCTGGGTAGAGGCAGAGATGTGGAGAAGTAAGGTGTGCTGCAGTCTTTTAAGGAACCTTAGAGGGCCAGTAAAGTATCAGGGATTACTGGAGGAATGGACTAGGTACCAGGCAAGTAAGGTTGGAGGCGTAGGTTGAGACGACTAATACCAATTCTGTTCTTTACCTTAATTGGAGTTTATTACTTAGCCGGAATAACCCCGGATATGACGTGGGTCTCCCAAGCAGGCGACAGCTTTGATTACGTAATCGGTGCAGAGAATATGTGGGCAGTAAGGCCTACTGGTTACCCTGTGTTTATTCTGATTGGATGGTTATTCGAGAGACTTCCATTCAATCCTTTCTGGAATCTGGCCTTACTAAGTGCAGTTTCGTCTCTTGGAGCCTCGATAGTTATCTACAAGATGGTTCAGTATCTTGTGGATACTGAAGATAAGTTTCTTGTTACCTTTGAGGGACGTCAGGGAACAGGCATGGCCATGGCTTCGACTATCCTGTCATATCAGGCCTTGCATAGAGTTAAAAATGCTCTTGGGAACCCCAAGATCTATGCTCCCTACATAGCAGCGGCGACCTATGCTGGGTCGTTTCTTATCTGGACTCAGTCTATTGTTCCAGAAGTTTATACCTTGACAACTTTCCTAAGTCTTCTGGCAACATACTTTGCCTTAAGAGGTTGGTGGTATAGAGTTGCTATTGTGTTGGCAGTAGCAGTTGGGACCCATCATCTAATAGTGTTTGTTGTAGGTCCACTATTCTTGTATCTATGGTACCAGTGGAGAAATAGAGAGGTAAGACAAAATCCTTTGATCTTTCTAGGTATCATGGCCTTGGGTTTTGTCTCATACTTGCAGGTTATTCTAGGTGTCCATGGAACAGAAACTACCCAAGGTATGGGGACGGTTGCCAGTCAGTCGTTAGGAAGTATAGGCTTTGTGTTAGCGTTGCCCTTGTGGGAAACTGGTAACAGACTTCTGGAGGCGTTACCTATAGTTCTGACTGGCTTAGGTACTAGTCTCCTTCTCTTATTCTTTCTTCGTAGGTGTAGAGAGGTATATCTTCTAGGTGCTCTTGCGATACTTCCTTTTGGTTACTATCTCTTCTCCAATATTCCTATGTGGATAGTATATGCAGTTCCAGCCTTCACTTTCGCTAGTGTACTGGTAGGTATAGGTGCAGCCAGGTTTCCATATGGGAAGTATGCATCCTTGTTCCTAGCCTTTCCTATTCTACTTATGGCCTTGAATCTGACTTTCTACGACATAGGCAAAACTATAGATCCGGAGCCTACTTCCGCCAGAGAGTTCTATGAGGGGTTGGATACTATTCCTGATGGAGCTATCTTCTATCTGTACAGATGGGGAGAGCCTTGGCTGGAGACATACTATTATAGTGTGGAGAAAGGATACCGCTTTTCCTTTATGTTTGAAGGAGAGTTGAAGTATCACTACGAGTCCTATAAAGCCTCTGTAGAGGCAACAGGTATAGTTTTACCTGATGATCCTGCCTGTTATGGAGTACTGGCCAAGAATGGCTTATATTACACAGAGTGGGATAATCCAAAGTTCTTGGAGGATCTACAGATACTGAATCCAGAGAAGGAGATTTACGTTGTTTATTACCAGGCTGGGGAAACGTTTGAGGGCGAAACTTTCAGTATTGGGAGGTATTCTCCTGGTAGTAGGAGTCTTTCTCTCATACCCTGAATCTATTGTCCTGATGAGGGGAGACTATATTCTAACCAGATGGGTTGGACTAGTAGAGACCAACAAGAGTTGGCTGATGGTCTTCTTCTTAGGTCTGTGCGGAGCATGCCTCTCCTACATTGGGGTTCAACTATATAGGAGGAAGAAAGTAAGTGTTAAGTAAAGTTAGAGAGAAAGGAACTGCTTTTATTCCAGTTATCTTGGCCTCTGCTTTGGTCTCTATACTGGTAGTAGCTATACTGCCAGTATTAAGTGACCTGATTGGTACTAATAGTGTTGCTAGAGCAACAACTCTACTAGAAGATGCTGGATATGTTGTTCTTCCAGGAACAGCAGAGACTGATTTGGTGGCAATCAGAGAAAGAACCGATAATCTTCCTAACTCACCTGCAGATGAAGTTACCTCTGAAGCTATCCTTGAAAGTGTAGGGGAGATCCATGACCATGACCGTAATATAGAAAGGTGGTTAGGATCTGTAGCAGGATGGAACGGCTCTGACGAAGTTAACGCGGCGTCTAATGACAGGATGGAAGTCTTTATCATAGATGCTGGAAATGATACTTGGGGAACTCCCTTATGTATTTTGGGATCTGGGGATACTCCTATCCTAGCAGGCAAAGAGAGTTTTGATATCCACCGGATAGTAGTATCTGCTACAGAGTCAAACGTTAGGTATAGACTAAGACTTGCTTGGGGAACTAGTTACGCCGCAGCAATCTCTGCTAACGATTTCACAGAGATTGAGTTTATGCCTACATCCAACCAGGCTGACAATGGTCCTGCCAATCTAATAGTGGACCAGATTGCAGTGGGAACCAAGATCTTTGCGGCGGTTTGGGCCATTGGACAGAATACCTCTACTATAAGTTTCAATTATGGTATTCTGGAATATAACTTTTCTGCAGAGTAGGAGGTAGAAAGAATGCCTAATAAACCTATAGAGACAAGACAGGAGAGAATGACTAACTTAGTTCGGGGATCTATAGTTATACTTGTGGTTGTAGCCTACCTATCTTCCTTCAGTTGGTTCCATACAGTGCTGAGAACAATCCTCATAGTGATTTCTGTTGGAGCAGGTTCCTATGTCTCCTACTTTATCTGGAGGAAGTACCAGGCTAGGAAGAAGAGGTACTAGTGAGGATTCGGTAGAAATACTGTCAATAGAGGAAGATAGGTACTGCAGAGGAAATACCAATATGGCTAGGAAACCAGTTAGAAGGTTAAGTGGATGGGGTCATGGAAAAACTGATCTGGATCCTGGAATTCGAGATCTAGTTTTGGACTTAAATTCTAGAGGATATAGAACTTGGGCCTCTTGTGAAGGAGGTATAGGCCATGGCTATGGCTATGCTTGGTTAACCTTCCCAGATTTGGGTAAGGTATCCTCAAGAGAGGTTGAGGAGATTAAGGTTGTAGTGGGCAGACATACTAGTGTTCCCTATAGGCTTATTAAGCAAGGTAAGACTATGGTTTTGACCTTTTCTAAGCCTTTAGTGTTACCTGAAGAAGAGATTCTAGGTAAGGTTTCGGCTTTGGAGAATGTTACTGAGGTAGCAGATAGACTTAGAGGTGAAGAGATAGAGTCTGGTAAGCCTTTAACTCTCTGGGGAGACTGGGAGCAGGAACTATAGGAAGGGGGAAGTACTAGTGACTGGAGATAAACTCTACCATATAACCGAACTTAGTAATCTTGGAAGTATTGAGAGACGGGGACTTATTCCCCATACTCCTACTACTAGGGTGAGAGAATCTCGGATGGAGGGTGTTCACGTCTTTGAGGGTCTGGAGGGTCTAAGTAACTGGGAACACGAAGTTGTTCCTATATGGGAAGACACTGTTCTTCTAGAAGTTACTCCTCCTCCTGGAGTGAGTATAGAGCCAGATCCTTATTCCAGTTTGGATGAAGGAGAGGCTCATGGAAGTCAAGCCTTTAGACTCCTAGGAAGAGTTCCACCAGGGAGTTTAAAGGTAGTAGAGGTTAGAAAGTCTGAGCTTTCTCCTATAGAGAAGAGAATCAGTAGGAGATATCCCTTAACTTACCCCAAGTCTAAGCAACTGGTTCTGGAAACTAGGTTAATCAAGAAGGAGTTAGGAGTAGATACTGAGCAAGCCTGGATTATACTAAGTAAGGCTATGGACGCAACTGAAGTATTTATTCCTCCTCCTTCTGAAGTAAAAGAGGCTAGAAGGATTCTAGGACTATAGGAGAGGTTACGAATGTTGAAAGAGGCTGTTATTCTATGTGGTGGTAAGGGAACTAGGTTGCTGAAGGGACTAAGGCCTTCAGAAGTTAGTGTTCCTAAACCTCTTATGGAGGTTGGAGGACTACCTTTTGTGGTCCACTCAATCAATATGCTTAGGGGGATAGGACTTGGTACTATCTATCTTCTAGTTGGAGACTCAACAAGAAGTTACTATGAGCATCTAGTGGGTTCGAAGTGTGTTGTCCTTGTAGATGCCGAGCCTGAGGTAAATAGAGGGATTCAGAAGATAAGTTTGGAAGGTGATAGTTTCTTTCTTCTGAATGGAGATTGTTTTCCCCTTATGGATTGGAGAGCTTTTTCTTTCTCTTTTTCTCACTGGGGAAGAACTTGTGCGGCCTGGAAGACTTCAGATGTAGATGCTGGAGCAGCTATAGTTAGGGTTGCTGACGTTCTGGAAGATAGAGTAGACTGTTCCAACATAGCTGGAATGGTTGAGGATAAAGGCTATGGAAGATATATGACTCAAGGAGGGCTTCACATAGGGAATCTTGAGGGGCTAAACAGGGCTAGGGAATATATGGATATGGTAGGAAGATGAAGACAATAACTAAACAGGGAACCAAGACAGTTGCAGAAAGGCTTGGTATAGACTTGACCAAGTATGACCTAAAGGAACTCCAGATGGGGATGAACACCGAGCAAGAGCATGCAGAATCTCTAGGTGATAGTTCCTGGACGACTATGGCAAGGATAGCTATCGACCACTTAGATGAGTTACCTGATTACTATACTCGCCTAAAGGAGATGGAGAAATAAGGAACTAACAATAACAATATAGGACCTGCACTTTTTTCGTGCTATAATGAAGATGAGGAAGAACCAGAAATGTTATTAGAGGTAGTAGACTATTCCTTTTTTCCATTTCAATCTCTCGACTCTAGGAGGCCAGGATATACTTGGTCTTGTCCATGCTGATGACTCTAATGATGCTACCTGTAGAGTAGAGAGTCTGGCAGATGAGATGGAGGAAGGAGTCTTGAAGGTAGCAATCTCTAGGCCAAGTAGAGTTCCTAGATCTGCTTCTATGCACCCTGAGGCTTATAATAGGCCTAGGATTCTTAGGATAGAGAATACTCACATACCTATGTCTGATAAAAGATTCCACCAGACAGATCTCTATAGAGATACCTCTGACGGATAGGGACTGTGAAGGCAAGAGTTCTATACAATGCCTAGAATTTTCTGGATAGGTAAAGATAGTCTAGTACCAGAAGAACTTCTAGATAAACTTAACCGTACTCCTATTGAGAAGTATCGAGGAACTGCTACATCTGGAAGACTTCCTAGTGGAGAGAAGTTTGTTTCTATTCCTTATGATAGGGAAGGTAAGCAATCTCATATATCTTTAGGCCATGAGATAGCTCATCTAGAACTAGGTCACCAAGATTACACTTTGGAAGACTTAGATCAGGTTAGGGTTGAAGAAGAGTTTATTCCTGGGCATAGACGTAATCTAAAAATCCGAAGAGAATGGGAGGTAGTAGGACTCCAGATTTACCAATTGATGGCTGGAGGAGAGTGGACTTCTGAAGCTAAGAGACAAATAGTAGATGGAATGAGCTCATATCTCCATAGTTACTGGCTTGCCAAACAAGAAGTTGAGCAACTAGTTCGGAAAATCCGGAAGGATCTTAGACACAGAGGCTTTGAAATCTAAGAGGGGAAATTAGATGATCTATGTACTTACTTCCAAAGGTATAGAGAAGGTCTCCGAGTTAGAAAGTATAGGAAAGATGTCTTCTGGACAAACTCTACTCCTTGGAATACTTAAGGAGATAGACAAACCTGAAGGAATATCTACTAGTGAAGTCTCTAGAAGCTTTTCTGAGGTAGGAAGAGACCGGTTTAGGAGACTTCATCAGCAGGGATACATAGCTGTTGATTATCCTGAGGAAGACTTCTCTCAGGGAGCTAGGTCCAGTCCCGCAGACTCTGATGAAGAAGAGGAATGGAGGCAACTAAATAGGAGAAGGTTCTAGTTAGATGCCTTCTGAAAATGAGTTCTTCGGAGATTTTAAGGCTAGATTCTCTAACGTTATAGTCTTTGAGGATAAACAGAAGACTCTCTTGCAGAGGCTAGATGGTAAAGTCCTTGAGGCTATAGAAAGATTAGGTTCAGCAGGAAATAGACCTATCACTGAAGCTAAGGTTAGGAAAAGACTTGGTAAATCTATCCTGAAGGATTTGAGAAAGTTTGGAGGGCTTAAAGCCTCTCTTAAGAGACTGGAAGAACTGGGGATAATTTGCGGAGATAAGGAATGGGGATGGGTAGTAGACTGAATGATAATTACTACTTACCGGGGTCTTAAGTTCAGAGACTATCTACAACGGCAAGGAGATGTAGATAAACTTAAGCATTCTCAGTTCATGACTTTGGATCTACTAAATCTTGCTGAGGAAGGTATGTCTTCAGAGCAGATGTATGAACCAGGCTTCCCCATGATAGAAAGAAGAGTAGATAGTCTACTTAAGCAGGGCTTCTTGGAAGAGAAGCCGGATCCTGAGCTAGAGATTTTGGATTCTATGTATGGATAGTATAGGTAGGATCTAGACTTGGATCAGGATATGGAAGAACTCAAACCCAGAAAAGAAATACCAGTAACTTGGGTTAAGCCTGGAAGTAACCTAGCAAGGTATATCTTTTTACCCAATGAAGTAGCTGTTACTATTCCAGGTAAAGGAGTTTATGCTCTAGAGAAGAAAGCCTCTCAAGGGGATGTGGAGCACGAGAAGTACCACTTTGTTAAGAGACATACATCTACTCCTAGAGATCCAGGGAGGTTGGTAGAGCAGGAGCTACTAGCTAACCTATATAGCTACTCTAGGGGCAGAAAACCTAGAAGTATGCTAAGGCATTTTCGAGGGATCATCTGGTCTTTAGGAAAGAAATATGGACTAAACTTTCAGGAAGCTGTTGAAGTGATTAGACAGGAACTTGATGGTTTAGAAACTCCTATAAGATGGATAAGAGACTTAGATTATCTAGTTAAGGAAACAGAAGAGGGCAGAGAAGTTTGGTAAAGAGTTTATGATTTTAGCACGTGCTCCTCTTCGTATTCCTCTTGGGGGAGGAGGATCTGACTTCCCAGGATACTACCGGAGGTATGGAGGATTCATTCTTGGATTCTCTCTAGACCGATATGTCCATGTAGTCCTAAATGATACTATAGATGGGATGGTTAGGCTAAAGTATAGCAGAGTTGAGGTAGTAGAGTCTGCTGACCAGTTGGAAAATAGAGTTGCTGCAGAGGCTTTGAAGTATTTTGGAATTCTAGATGGAATCGAGATAGCAACTTTCTCTGACTTTCCTGAAAGTGCTGGTTTGGGTGGATCTTCGTCTTTCTGTGTTGCCTTGGTTTGTGCCCTAAGATCCAAGTTAGGTCTATCTAGTAGTAAGGAAGAGATCTACTTAGATGCCTACAATATAGAGAGAATTAAAGCAGGTCAACCTGGTGGAGTTCAAGACCAGATGTTTGCTTCATTTGGAGGATCTTGGAGTACTACTCTAGGTTACTCTTGTATTCCAACTTTAGTTCCAATAGATGTCTCTGCTCTTCTTCCTAGGTTAAGATTGGTTTACACTAGAAGTCATAGGACTAATCTTAACATTGCTAATGAACAGATTTCGGATGTCCAAACCCAATCTACTAAGACTCTAGATTCTTTAAGAGATATTAAGAGTTTGGGTCTTGAGATAGAGAGTAGGATAAGAGCTGGTGAGATAGACGGCTTAGGAGATCTCTTTCATACTCACTGGCTGAGTAAGAAGTCGCGTAGTTCTCTCATTTCTTCAGAGAATTTAGATAACCTCTACCAACAAGCTCTGAGGTTAGGAGCTACTGGGGGTAAACTTCTGGGTTTGGGAGGTGGAGGTTACTTCTTGTTCTTTGTTCCTGAAGGTTGCAGCCTGGAACCTCTTAGTCCTATATCTATAGGGGTAGACTTCAAAGGCGTCCAAGTAGTCTATATGAATGGAGAGAGTAACTAATAGTTATGTCTTTTAGTAGAGGAGAAGGAGATTACTATCCTGTAGACCAGATTGGAAGAGAGTCCGACGAATCTGAAGTCGAGATCTGGGAAGAAGGACTAACCCATGGTGATAAGGAATATGAGTATCGAGACTTCCTTATGGGTAGGATAGAAGGAGAAACTGGACTTCTAGATGGAATGGCAAAGGTACCTACCCAGTCTTTGGAGCGGATCTTTGCTAGGTTGAAGGGAACTGATCCTAGGATGACCTACCGGAATGCGAGGAAATAACTAATGGCAGATAGATGGGGATACAGAATAACTCCTGAAGGATCGGATCTTGTTGAAACAGTCTATGGTACTGGATATAGAGGTCCTGACATTCTAGGAGTTATTCTAGATATCTTGGATTTCAGATCTACCCATATTTTCAGTCCAAGAGAGATAGCAAGAGAATCTAGAGGTTCTCTAGATACAGATGAAATTACCACAGGACTGAGGAAACTCCAGAGAGCAGAATTCGTTTCTTATGAGGGAGACTAATGGCAGACTGGGAAAAGGCTACACTGCATGGAAGTCCTCACTTGGTATTATCTGTACCAGGAGTTGGTAGAGCAAGTATCAAGGCTATTGGAGATGGTGACTATCTCTACGAGACTACTCTCTTAGGAGAGGAGGATCAGTCAGTCTCTCATGGTCCAGGAGGAGTTACCTCCTCTCTCAGTAAAGCCATGGAGAAGGCTGAGGGGATTCTTGCTGAAGAAGCTGGGTCTTATGAGACCTTGAGTGACCTCTAGTGAATGAGGATCCTCTTAGTGGAGGTTCTATTCCTGGGGAGTCTTTGGAGGATCTCTTAAGCAGAGGAGAGATACTTACATACCCTAACTACGACTCAGGTGGAACTAAGGGACTCCAGTTAACTGAAAAGGGAAAGAGATATCTACAACAGCTACGAGAAGGGTCTGTAGAGGATAGTAGTAATGTCACTGCCAGATATCTGGTGCTAGAATCTCTAGATGAGTTCCCTAAGATTAAGGAGATTTTGACAAGTGAGGCTATAGTAACTGGAAGACCTGTACAGGAGCACTGGGATACTGTCAGGTGGTTAATACGGAAGAGGTACATAGAGTAAGGAGATGCCCTATAGATATGCCATTTCTGATAAAGGAGTTCAGGCTCTAGAGGAAGCTGCTGGAGAGGTCTATAGAAGGTCCTATGGAACTCCTCTTGGAGACCATTTACTAGTTCTGAATGTTCTAGACTCTGAGTTTACTTATACAGGACCAGAGGGTAAGACAGTAGCAGGTCTCAAGAGAGAGTTGTTTGATGGTCCAGGAGTTTCTGAAAGGCAACTTGAGCAGAGATTAGATGCTCTTTACGGAGAAGGATTTGTTACTAGGTCTTGGACTAGATCTAGTAAAGATCCTGCTATTAAGCATCAAAGATATCCATATCCATATAGGGAGAAGAAGTAATGGCACACCAGATCTCTGGACCTGAGTATAGGCAGGAACAGTTGGAGAGAGCCATAGACTTCGAATCTGAGGAAGAAGTCAAAACTGGACCTCATTCTGAGCGTCTCTCTGACTATAGGGATTTTCTCTTAGAGAGGATAGAAGGACGCACAGGGTTCATGGAGAATCTAGTCTTTCTGACCTCCAAAGATTTGGAGAAACTCTATTCAGTGCTAGTTGGAAGGTCTGCTAGAGAGGACTTTAGGAACACTACGAGGTATAGATAGTGAGAGAACGACTTTCTAGATCTGACCTTATAGCTCTTCAAGAAGAGACTCCTGTTGAGAGTGTTAAACGTGGTCGTAAGAGACATGGTGAGTATATTCCCCATGCTCATGGCATTATTGACTCTTGGACTGGAGAGGTTTATCCTTCCGTTGAGATAGCAGATGATATCTCCCATCAGAATTTCCTTAAGAGTTTTAAAGAATATAAGAGGATGCATCCTGAAGAAAAGTTCAAGGGATTTCAACCTGTAGGAAAAGGAGCTCCTCATAGACCTGAGAAAAGGATTCTTGCTAAGTTTCGGTTAAAGAAAGGTACTTCTGTTGGTACTCAGAGGCGTGCAGTTGAGATTGCTTCTAGTGTTGCTGGAAGTGCTAGTTGGAGAGGCCAGACAATTTCTGTGCCTCTTGATTCTAAGTGGGATGTCAAGGAAGCTTTTGAGTGGGAGCACATTCCGGTAGTAAGGATCCATGATGGATACGGTTACTAAAAAGGGGGTAGACAAATGTCAGCGTTAGATCAGATCATAGGGACGATTCCAGTAGTGGTAGGTGGGCACGTCCTAATGTCCTTCACGGAGAGAATGTCTCCAAAAGAGACAAAGAGGAAGAAGGCCAAGAGACGTAACGTTAGAGGCTTACCTACAGGTACAGGTATGCCCACAGGAAGAGGAGATTTCTCTAACCTATTCTAGAAGGAGGAACTAATTGTGTCTATAGAAGAGGATCTAGATAGAGAAGTCTTAGACTCTCTCTTCCACCTTAAAGAACATGATAACGTTACCCCAACTGCTGCCGAGGTTGGGAGGCATCTGGCTGCCAAGGAAGGAATCTCTTTAGAGGGATCTGGCTATTCCAGAATGGTTGAGAAGAGTCTGCGTAGACTCTATACCAAGCGTCTGGTTTATATAGTCCCTTATAGAGGGAAGTATCGCTACTTCCTCTTGGTAGATAGAGATATGCATGTTCTTCTGGAGGAGCCTAGATCTGAAGATATTCCTCCTGTTAGTACGGATGAGAGATTAGGGTACCTCTCTAGAAAGGAAGATAGATTCTCTGAGGGAGTACCTATTGAAAACAGAGAGTTGCCAGGAGGCGACTAGAGATGGGGATATATGGTAAAGTAGACCTTCAGTCGTGGCAGCTTACTCCAATGGGAGTTCAGAGAGTCCAGAATGGTAATCTAAAAGGTATAGGCACTCCTGAAAAGCAGGTACTGAAGGGTCTAGTAAGGTTTGGTGGAGTAGCTGATACTGACGAGCTTACTACAGCTGGACTAGTTAGTCCTGGTATAATTGGGATTTCTCTAAAGAGATTGGTTGATAGAGGACTAATATTACCTGTGGGATCACCTACTGAACTTAGTACAACTGTAGCGCCACCTACTCCTAGGTAGTAGAGATAAGAGAGGTATAAGATGGCAAGATCCTTGCATAAACTCCTTGCCAAGATTGAAAAAGTTGATCCTGCTAGAGCTAAGAGATACTCTACCTTCTATGAAGGAGTTCGAGGAAGGATTCCGTTGAGTCTTCTAGGTACTGGATCTTGGAGAAAAACTATCGAGATACTAGATTTGTATGACAGGACTGGACATGTTCTAGAGCGAGATAGATCCGTAGTAGATATGTTCGAGACTTGGTCTGCTGGAGAACCTTCTGAAGTAGGGATCTGTCCTGAAGAGACTCCGATGAGATTGGAGGAAAACTGAAGTGGCAAAATACATCTTGGATCCTAGAGTCTTACCTGCTTTGATAGCCTCTATAGAGCAGGATATAGAGTCAGATTTCTTTACTGGGCAATTCAGATCTCAAGCAGTCTCTTTGGTTAAGAAACTAAAGCAGACTGATAAGCCTGATCTGGATCGGGAAGAGTACGAGTGGTTGAGAATCTATATAAGTGGCCTTCTGTGTGAGGATCTTGACTCTATAGAGGATTATCCAGAGAATTCTCCTGAAGTAGAAGACTACCAAGTAGTTGAAGACACTGGAGATGATTCCTTGACCCAAGGAGAAGAGCCTCGAAGACTCTCTAAGGAAGAGTTAGAGGTCCGTCCTGGAGAGTCTACTAGGGAGTTTATTAGTAGACTAGCAAAGAAGTATGACATTGAATCATAGGAACACTAAGATATAGTATTCCAAAGGGAGGTAAGTAACTGTGGCAAAGAAACTACCCAAAGGGCCAATGAAGGGCAAGCAGAGAGGCTCTGCTGTCAAAGTCAAGGGCTATACCCGCAAGGTAGGGAGAAAGACCATCAAGATCAAAGGCTATACCCGCGGCCGCCCAGGTGGAAAGAGAGGCTAGCCAGTCTAGCCTTCTAGGGATGGGATGTTCCTGCAAGTTGAGTCTGTCTTGTGGGAACATCTCATCTCCTAGGATCGGAGGAGGATGTTTATATACTCTATAACTGGAAGAGGAACAGCCTACCACTCTAGTCTAGATAATAGGGCTCCAAACCTGTCTGGAGAAGAGTGGGATGTAGTTGCTCCTAGAGCTGCTATCCTAGATGTTCTAGAGATACATGGAGATTCCTCTATTCAAGTATTCTCTAAAGAGGAACCTGCTGCAGGACATCATCCAGAGATCTTAGGTAAGGCTTTGCACTTCTTAGTCAGGAAAGGATATGTGGATAGAAAAGAAGGAGAAGATTGGCTAGATGAAGATCTTCTTTGATGGAGGTTCCTACTTATGGCCTATGTAGCTACTATGGCTGGTCAGCAAACTATTGGAGAGTTAGAGAGTCTTGGAGAAATCTCTTCTGACCAGTATCTGACTCTGAATGTTCTTAGAGAGGCTGATGAGTCCAAAGGAATATCTTTAGGTCAGGCTTCTAGACTCTGGGGAAAGTCTGGTAAGAGTAGGCTAGTAGTTTTAGAGCAGAGACATTTGGTTACTAGATATCCTACAGAGCACTTAACTAGTGAAGGATATGCCATACTAGGAGATAGATCTAACCGGTCAGATACTGAGATGCACACTATGCTTGGATGGAGATACTAAGGTGAAGGGTACTAGTAGATGAAGATCTTTCTTGATAGTTCCAACCTGGGGGAAATACAGAAATGGAATTCCGTTATTGATGGACTAACCACTAATCCCTCTATCCTTAAGAAGGATGGCCATTCGGAGGAAGTTTATACTGAGATCTCTAGACTACTTAGTGATAGACCTATTTCGATCCAGTTGGAAGAAGAAACCTTTGATGCCCTGATAGAAGCAGCCGCACTTTGGAGAGAGGAAATACCAAATGCAGTCTTCAAGATTACTTTACTGGATCCAGAAGGCTCCGACCATATGGATATCATTTCGGAGCTGGTTGAGAAAGGTTTCGTCATCAACTGTACTGCCCTTCTGTCTCTAGGTCAGGTTATGCTGGCAACAAAATGTGGTGCTCAGTTTGTCTCCCTGTTTGTGGGTCGGATTGATGATGAAGGGGGAGACATTCGTAGGGTAGTTAGAGACTGTATAGACTTCTTAGGTTCCTATCCTGAGACTCAACTGATAGTGGGAAGTATCCGAACGGTAGGTAACGTCCGAGACTCTATGCAAGGTGGAGCCCATATTGCAACAATAACTCCACCAGTATTAGAGAAGATGCTGATGCATAGGTTCAGCCTAGATACTGTCCGTCAATTCTCTGAAGATGCAAAGAGGTTGAAAAGAGATGGCTAGGCTAACTGAGATAGGACTGGCAAGACTAGACTCACTGAGAGACTATTCTCCAGATCCTCAAAAGAGAGGAAGAGTATCTAACTTCAGAATGAGAGATAAGTATCTTCTCTCTGAGGTTGAGAAAGATTCTGAGTTCCATATAGAGCAGCACTCTGTTTTGAGGTCTGACTGGAATAAGTTGATAAAGAAAGGTTGGATAGAGGATCTCCCTTTTGAGCATACTATGGTGATAATTGGAACAGACAGACCCCTGTATAGAGATTAGATATGGCTAAGAAGCGGATATATGTCTGGATTAAGTTTGGACCACTTAGGATATATGAGGGACACCATAGTGTAGCTGTAGGGAATAAGTCAACTGGATTTTCTGTCTTCTCTTCTAAGAACCATGTTAAGATAGACCTCAACAACGGAGTAAGTTTTCCAGATACTGCTGGATATGTAGGAGTCTTTTCTACTAAGAAAATTGCTTCTAGTCTAGTCAAGAGTATAGATGAAGGATTTGCCAAGAAGAATGAGAATACAGTCTTTACTCTTACTGGAGGAGAGGATGATCCGGCGTTTGATGCTTTCTCTCAAAGTGATCCTTCTACTGGTGGGTCCATTCTTGTCTACCAAAAAGGAGATACAGAAGGTGAGACCCATGAGAGAGCCCATTTGATAATGGGGCATCTCAGAAGAGGTCATAGTGTTTCTAAAAAGAGAGACTTAAGATCTGGTATAAAGGAAGAGAAGGAAGCAGTTAAGGTTCAGATAGGTCTCCTTAAGGAGAGAGGAGAATACACTAAAGAGATTCGGAAGGATATAATCCGACATCTCTCTACTTATATGCGCGGTACTACCATACAAAGGTTAAGGACGGCGAGGACTTATGTAAGGAGTGTAGAATAGTGAAGTTTTTTGTAACTACTCCTGGAGGACTAAAGTGGGCTGAGGATTACTTTGATCTGCCAAGTGAGGCTGCTGACAAACTAGGTGACTCCACTTACACTGATTATGCCGTACTAGCTTACTTAAGAGACCACAATGAGCCAATGTCGTCTCCTGAGATCAGTTCTGGTTTACGGATAACTGAAGAGCTAGACTACTCTACAGGTCAGATCAATCTATCTCTAAAAAGGCTAAGTAGAAAGAATCTAGTAAAAGGAAAAGATTGGGGATAATCTAAACTGATGTCTTCTTATCCTTATAGAGTTCTGGTTAAGAAGAATCCTAGAGATAAGTATTATCCTCTGATTACAGTAAGGTTTGGATCCTCTGCAGAAGAGGTTCTAGATGAAGTTATTCGGGGATATCTTTCTACTAGGAAGGCACGTGCAGACTACCCTTACCAATTTAAGGCCAAGAGGCAAAGAAGTACTACCTTAGATGATTTGGCAGATACTGCTGAGGCACTTGTTAGTACCTGGATAGAGGATAACCCTACTACTGAGAGAGAGGTACTTCTTGACTACATGAAGTACAATACCCAAATACCTTCAACTAAGTATGATGAAATACTAGATACTCAGTTTCCAGAGGTAGAGGACTGACATTAGGTATCTCCTCAGAAATCACTAGGAAGGTGTAATCTACTAATGGCTAGAAAAACTCTATATGGGATACTTATAGGGGAGCCTGGATCTACCCTTAGAGACGAAACTATTAGCAAAATAGAGTCCTTAGGTTTCCTTCCTAGAGGAGATCCTTCCCTTACTGAAGTTAGAGGAAGACTTCTAAAGGTAAGCCCTAAGAGATTCGAATCCCTTAGTAGTGACCCTGACTTTAAGGTAATGTCTATACCTGAGGAAGATATGGCTCTTCTAGTACTAAATCTCCCAGAAGAGAGTGAAGAAGAACGTATGATCTCTCTTAACTAGTAAAGAACCTATGTAAGGAGACCAATGACCGGAATAGATGAAATCTCAGAGTTACTGATTGCCTCTCTGAAAGGTGGAGGCAAGATTCTAACCTTCGGAGTAGGAGGTAATGCAGCAAACGCTATTCACTTTGCTGCTGAGATGGCAGGTAAGTACGAGGAGTTTGAGGATCCTCTTCCGTGCATTGACCTATGTAGCAATCCTAGTGTCCTCACAGCCATTACTAATGACTTCGGTTGGGATGTCGTCTTCTCTAGGCAAATTCTTGCTCTAGGAAACACAGGCGATGTAGTAGTTGCCTTCAGTATCAGTACTAGGGCAAGGTATCTAAAGAATGCTTATGAGGCAGCCTTGAAAAGAGGTTGCTTGTTTGTCCTTATCTCGGGAGCAACAGACTGCTACTTTGGTCCCATTGAAGGGAGACTGTTCTTGGATAGTGAGGTGACTCCTTTTGTTCAAGAATGGCAATTAGAAGTCATTCATGCCTTATGTGGCAAGGTTAAGTCTAGATTGGAGGTTACTCTTCATGGGGTTGAGAGAGAGATTCCAGCAGTATAAAGAGGAAAGAGATAAGAGAAAGGGTGAAGAGAGAGCCTTCAAGGAATCTGAAGAAGACTTTCTGAGACAGCAGCGTGCTGGAGAGATAAACATAGAAGCTCTCTCTCCTTCAGAGGAAAGAGCAAAGGAGACGAGTGAAACTAAAACTAGAGAATCGGCTGTAGAGGCTATCCGAAAAGCTAGGGCAGAGCAGTTCGAGGCAGCTCCAGAGACTCTTAGGAGAGCTACTGAAGCTCGCTCTGCTTCTAAGGCTGCCGAAGAGGAAGCCATGATAATAGAGACTGAACTCTATGGTGCTCCTCATGTGAATCCTCAAGAGATAACGAGAGATAAGTTTGGTAGAGAGATCCATAAAGAGCCTCTTACTGGTAAGAGAAGGTTAGAGGCTGCTAAGTCTCAGAGAGCTCTTATGCAGAGGACAGAGATTGCTCAAGAGTTGGCAGTAGAGGGAGCTAAGGAAATCCAGTCCGAATTCCACAAGGTTAGGAGAAAGAAAAAGCAAGAGAGAGTCACTGGTCCCCTATCTGGAATCATTGGTGCTGCCGCAAAAGGTACCATCGGTGCCGTTGAGGGGATAGGTAGAGGAGTAGGTGGAATTAGAGTATCTGGAAGTGCTCATGTGCCTCAGAGACCAGTAAGTCCAGTGAGCCCAGGTATGAAATCTGGGGTTCCTCAGATTCCCCTATGGGGACCTCCTCAAGGTGAATCTTCTCAAGGCTCTAAGATACCACTGTTTGGGGCCTCCCAGGCTAAACCTTCTCAGGGACCCAAGATTCCATTATGGGGAAAACCTCAAGGTGGACCTACTCAGGGACCTAAAATATCTCTATTCGGATCCCCTCAAGGCTCTCCTACTCAAGGACCCAAGATACCCTTGTTCCCAACTGGTAGACCTGCAAATTCTGAGCTACCTCAGCTCTCTCTTCTTCCCAAGAAGAAAAAGTCTAAGCCTGGTTCAAAGGGTCGAAAGAGTAACTACGGTGACCAAATGCGGCGAATAAGAAAGATGCTGATATAAATGCCAAAACTTAGACGGGATGGAAATAAGAAAGTTTATAGGGTAAGAACTAAGAAAGATGGAGGTAGAGGATTCCAGTCTTTCTTCTTACCTGCTAGGTCTCACAAGGATGCTGCTTCTAGATCTAGAGGGGGAAGGATAATATCTGTCAGTAAGGTTTCTCCTGAGGAGATTCTTAGAGTCGGAGAATTCTTTTCCCTTGGGGATATGCTAATGAAAGAGTGGAGAACGCAAAAACAGGAGGTCACAAGTGGCAGATCAGAACGGAACTCAGGGAGAGACTCCTCAGAGCATACTGGTAGCTCTCCAGAAGCAGTGGGCTGAAAGTGGAGAGGAAGATAAGGGAATATCTGGTATAGAAGAGACTTCATTGGGAGATCCAGTTCCTACTGAGGAACAGAAGATTTCTGCCCGAAGAACAGTCAAGGCTATTACTACTTTCTTACTAGCCTTTGGGGTAGTACTAGTAATAGGTGGAACAGCCTTTTTCTTCTATAGATTCTCTTATCTTCAGGGAGAAATTGATGCCTTAGAGTCTAAGGTATCTACTCTGGAACAGAATATCAACAACCTAGTAGGACAACCCGACAGTGTAGAGTAAGGAGGTCAAACTCAGTGGCAAGGCCATCAAAGAAGAAGAAGATACTCAAACCGTACGGTGTGATCTCCTATATTGATGGAGATAGGAGAGTCCACAAAGTCGTAGCTACCAGTTACCGAGATGCTAAGAGGCAGGTTGCTAGAGACTTGCGGGAGTCTTTAGAGATGTATGATACTAACCTTGCAGACATAACAGTCTCTGGCCTGCTTACCGCACATAAGTTGCCTGAGGAATTCTAACAATATCAATATAGACCTAATCCGGGATGTTTGCTATAATTAAAGTGAGGAAGAACTAGAATCTTCAGGTCAAACAGCAAACAGGAGGTAACTTTAGATGGCAGGCAAGAAAAAGGATGCTATGGTTCCTATTCTCCCTGGCGTGACCGCTGCAAGTGCAGGGGAAGTAGATATGAAGTCTCTCAGACGGGATACTCTCATTGCTGGGGGACTTCTTACTCCTAGGCCAGAGAAGAAGTACAAGACAGAAGCGGAAAAGAAAGAAGCCAGGAGTATTAGGGGTAAAGCTAGGCGAGCAACGAGGAGATCATTCCTAGAGGAGAAGGGTCTGGTCTCTCCTAAGGTAAAGATGTCCAAGGAGGAGAAGAAAGACAGAAGCAAAGCCAGGAGATCCTCTTTCAATGCGTTCTTGAGAGGGAATCCGGAAGAGGCAGCAAGGCTTGGAATAGATCCAAAACGCCGGAAGGTCTAGTAAGAAGGTAAAGGAGGTAGCTAAGTGGAAGAGGCATATGCAGGCAAGAAAAGAAAGGTCAAGTGGGGAAAGATTGGTGCCCCCGGCTCCCGCAAGCGAAAGGCTCATATGGCCAAGATCGGTCGCAGGGGTGGAAAAGCCAAGAGGAAGAGGTAACGGCAATGGGTAAGAAAAGAAAGAAGCGCTCGCCCCGTGGCACTGGTGGAGGATTCCCGGTTCTGTCTGACATGACAGCCCGAATTCCGGCAGGGGGTCTCTTAGACCCCAGTCTCAGGAAGGGATTCGGAAACGTCATGGCTGCCAAAAGGATTCCAGGGAAGTAGTTCACTGTGAATTCAGAAGGCCTGGCTGAAGGGATTCGAACTTCTGGGGAGGCGTCTAGGCAAGAGCTTAGGCGTCTCCCTAAAGGTGTCTTACTAGGTATAGCAATCGAGTTGGACTCGGATACTGTATCCAATTTAGATGCTGAAGGCTTCAGCAAAGATGACATCATAGGCATCATCATTAACCACGTAAAGGCTTCTATAGGTAATAAGCAAGTAGAAGGCTGGGAAGTAATTGGTGATGTAGATATCGTCTCCGCTGAAGGTTACAGTGATACTGATGAGCCGGGAGATACTGTAGATGAAGATGCTCCTGGAGGGCCTACAGTGCAACCCAACTTAGAGCAACTTCGAAGAGACCTGTGGGGAATGTAAGAATGAGGATTTATCTATCTCCCCAGAAAAAAGAAGCAATAGCTATGCTTCTTAGAAGAGAAATTGATTCTGGGTGGGGAGGTTCTTACAAGAGAGCCTTGTTATATAAGATCCAGAGGTCTAAAAGAGACTTAGTTAGGCTTACTGCAGATGAAATAACCGAACTAACTAGCTTCTTAGTAACAGAGTTAGATGCGGTATCTGACTGCCCAGATCAAACACCATCTGAGGGTCCTTATTCTAGGAGATACCATTATGGAGGTACTCCTTATCACAGATCTTATCCTACTGAAGGTAGGATTAGGATGATAGAAAAGGAGTTATCCGAGGGATTGGAGGACTAGTTGAAGATTTATCTATCTCCTGAGAGGAGAGAAGAGCTGGCTATGATCCTTAGACAGGATCTTGACGCTGGATGGTCTGGTCCTGAAATTAGAACTGCCCTCTACAAGATTCAGAGAAGTAGACATGGGGGAATCCATCTAACTAACAGAGAAGTAGAGACAGTTTTAGGGCTTTTAGGAGATAAGATACATCTGCTAGCCGAGGTAGGAGACTATATGGCTACTGGTCCTCATAGTAAGAGATGGGCAGGTGGTGGAACTACTCCATCAGGTTCCTACCCTTCTACTTCGACTATAGAGCAGATAGAGAGAGAAGAGAGACTGGAGGACTAGTGGCACAACTCTTCAAATGCAAAGTCTGTGGTAAGGAATCTGTAGCCTCTTTATGCGATGCTGACTTCCTCGAAGAGGTTATGGAACAGTTAAGTTATGGAGAAACAAACCCCTCTAAGATCATCCAGAAGATAGTCCAAAAGTTTGGTAGACTTAGAGGACTTAGGAGCCTAAAGGTTTATCAAACTATCTTTGGTCCCAAGAAGATCCGAAGAGTAATAACTACTGAGGCGGGTACTAGATGTAGGTTAGTACCTACTACAGATGGATATGTAGCAGTAGCTCCTATGGGAGAAACGAAAACTGAGGTAATTGCTAGCCCATCTTTCCAGGAGGAAGATCTATTGCTAACTGCTGAGGGTAGTAGATATGAACCTTCTCCTACTGAGAAAAGAACCGTTCTTCCCCAAGAGTCTACTGAAGGAAAGAGAATAGTTACCTATTACGAAGGAGATGCTCCAGTGCACCAGTATACATCGGAAACATCGTTGGTATCTCCTAGATATCACGCCCCCAAACGGGTAAAGAAGTCAAGGAGTTCAGCTCCTCCGACTAGTTACAGAAGTCCTCTTGCTGGGGATCGGTAACACTATTGGCCTAGTGTCCTGTCCTTCTAGAATCCTGTTCCTAAAACCTAACTTGCTAGAGATTGTCCTTCCTCTATTCATTTTTCTGACTTCAGCCTTATCTAAGATATCTCTCCAACTAGATAGACTTAGATAGGTACCACTAAACTCCTTCTTTCCGTCTAAGAGCATATCGAAGTCAATATCTGTTAACTTGAAGTCCCTGAAGCCTGCACTTACTTGGTGTAGAGTTCCCACAGAGGTTACATATCCATAGAACTTACACTGGATAAACCAGGCTTTTACTGCTCTGTTTACTAATTTTAGGTCTCCCAGACCTGGTCCAGTCGGCATCTCTGCTGAAGTTACTACACTATCTGTATCACAGTAGAAAATGTCTCCTTTTGCCCAAGCTTGCAGAAGAAGTCTTGCGTGCCTTACTCTTGCTACTGCTCTCACTCGAACGTTTAGGGCAGGCTTTATGTATGGAGATCTGTGACCTCCAATGTACTCTGTCAGTTCATGGTACTCTTCCTGCTCATCTATAGGATGGGATCCTTCGTAGTTTCCATTTAGGTCATCTACATGGATTATTCTAGATTGGTATCTACTCTGACCCATCTTTCCAGATAATCTAAGTCCGAATAGCTTCCAGATCTTAGATTCTATCTCTTTGGATTCAGATCTGACTTGGAAAACATACTCTCCAAATTCCTTCAGTACAGGTGCCTCATCTGCTTCTAGTTGCCTAGTTATAGTTATGTCACAACCCAACTCGGCAGCAAACCTAAGTTCAGTAGTATCCCACCAACCTTCAAATTCCCCAACTGGAAAAACTAGACCTCCTCTGTGCCTAAAGGGTAGAGGGCCTAGATACATATCTGTAGGTACTTTGACTTTCGCGTTAGCTATAGATCCTTTATCTATGTTGGGAGTAGTCCAAAGAAGCTTCCCAATGGGCATAGGAGCATCATAGCAGGATACAAACATACTTCTAGCATCATAGAAGTTTACTCCTCTACCAAACATCTTATAGACTTCGTTTCTTGCTCCATAGGTACATTCTCTCAAACGCTTCTCATGTGGCTCGTTGGACTCGATTTTGCTCATCGGAAAGAATCCCTTGTCGAAGGCTTTGGCAGCAGTTAAAGATAGAGTAAGGGAAGGAGTAATACCAAATTTGGATAAGAGTTTGATGCAGTAAGCCTCCATCACCATAGAGAGAGACATACAATCTCTCTTTAGATAGGCTCTGAAGTCTGTAAGTTTGTCAAGAGGCATCCTCCAAGGTTTTTCTGTTTCCTCGTGGGGCCATTCTAGTTTGTGTGGGACATCGTAAGCCTCACAGAGATCTCTTAAACTGGCTGGAAGAGCTACATAGCTGTCTTCGAAGGTAATTCTGCCTCTAAGCCATACTAGCCTCATTAAGCCTGCTTCTAGTCTAATTGGTTCCCTTTTCTCCTGGAGTTTAGCTAGGATAAACTTAGCATCATACTTTGCTGCGTTGTGAGCGTACAGCTTTATACCTTTGTATCCTCTTTCTAGGAGGAACTGTAGAAAGCGCCAGATGACGTCATCCTGTTCATCCTTTTTAAGGAACTCGTAATAGTCTTTGCCGTCGAAGAAACCTACAGCTACAGGGTAGGTCCACTCTAGACACTCTATATCGTAAACTGGAGTCTGTGGCAATTCTAATCCTTCTCTCTCATACTAGGACCACCATAATTCCGGACCTCGTAATTACATAGATAGAATCTCTGGCATTTAGGACCCATACATCTAGTAGGCCACTTAGGTTGGTTTTCCTCGTTATAGCGCCTACCATTGTAGGTTACTGCTGCTGCACTTAGGTAGATACAGATCTTCTCTTCCCAAGGCTTCTGAGGCACCTTAGGTTCAGATCTCTCTTCTTCGGTAATAGGGATCTTAACTGCCCCATCTTGTCTCCATCCAGATTTGTCTTTGTCTGTCATACTAACTCTCCTTATCTAGTACTTGCCTCTGAGATTATATGGCCTTTCTCATTCCCTTCTTTGCTCCTCTTGCCCATCTCTTGAATGAGTCCAGACCCTTCCTGACCGAAATCTTGGCTTTCTTTTCCTTTGGCACCTTTTTCCCTCCAGTTAACCATATTTTACATCCTCCCTAGCTACATAGTAGTGTCCTCTCAGATAGTCTGCATAAGATACCACTTCTACTTGAAGATACACCTTCACTTGAGTTGAGTCTCTGGTTCTATACTCTCTATAGAAGACTCTATCTCTCCATTCGCTATCGAATCTCCATTCACAGTCTTTCGGAACAAAGATAGATCCAGGCATTATCCTCTTTGGATCTATCTCTACATAGGAGCCTCTTTGTCCGTGGACAACTCTAGTACTATCTATTGCTAGGACTAGGTTAGTTCTGGTTAGGATCACCTACTGTCCACCAAGATCCAAGGTTGAGAAGCTATCATGTCTGCCAGGACTAGAATATCCTTCAGGCTAAGTTCGGGACAGTAGTATACCTTTCCCCACTTGGACATATGAGACCTAAGAGCCTCAACCAACTCTGGATCCAAGCCGTTTTCAGCAGCCCAATCTGCTGCTAAGTCTGCATGGTTAGGAAGAGTCCACTCTGCTTCTGCGTCTGGTCCGTATCTAAAGGCATCGTGGAGAAGACCTACAGAGATAGCTGCACTTTCACTTTCTCCAAAGTGCTGAGCAAGGAAGCGTGCTACTTTTACTACTCTCTTAGTGTGGATAAGATTTCCCCACTCTCCTCTTTCATCTGGTGGATGGTGATTCTTACTAGCCTTCTTAGCCCAAGTAGATAGAGTTACAGTCTCTAACATCTCTCGGACTTTTATTTTCAGTTCTCTGTCTCGAATCCAGTTAGTCAATTTTTCTAGATCTTTATGCATCTTCTTCTTCCTCTTTCTCTTTCTCTTCCGCGAATACCAGTAGGTTCCCTGCCCGTAAGCAGATCTGCATTCTTACTACTGTATAGGGTCTTTGTCTTTTAACCTTCCCAGTATATCTGGTAGGTATGTCAAGTATCTTCTCTACTTGATCTACTAGGAAGATCTTATCTTCTACCTCATATCCTGGACCATATACCATAATTCTTCCATCTGTATGCTTGCCTGCAGTATAAGTCTGGGTAAGAGGAAGAGATTTTCTGCCCTTAGAGGTCCGGTTTAATTGTATGTCAAATCTAGCAAACTTCCATTTGTAGTCTTCATCGTACCTTTCTGTCTCTTCGAAGGCTGCCTCTAAAAGGATTTTGGCTACTTGTCCAAACTTCTCTGGAGTTAGTCCCTTGAATCTGTAGGTTACATTTACCCCATGGTCCCTAAGAAGAAAAACTTCTACCTGGGTAGGGAACTGTCTTAGTAGTCCAAGATCGAATAAATCTCGGGTAGGTTTCGGATACCTTCCTCTATACCTTCTGATTGGCAAAGTTGGACGCCTCCTAGTTACGTTCCTCTATAGGTTCCTCTGTAGTGTCACAGAGACTTAGATGACCACAATAGTCAGTCCAAGACAGAAACTTCAGTCCGCAAGTGGGACACCAGATAGAGAGGAGTTTCCACTCGTGTTCCCTAGTTAACCTTCGGAGTACCTCTAAACTAGTCTCCTTCTTCTTTCCAGATGGTTGCATCACCCCAGTTATCTCCTAATTTTACATCTACCGGGAATTTCATCTTACCTTCAACTAGGTTAAAGGCATAATCTTCTATAACCTTCTTGACATCTGGAACTACTGAAGGATCTTCTATATCCATAAGTATAGCATCATGAATGGGCCAAAGAGGAGTAACTCCAAATTCCTTTCTCCTTCTATAGATCTCTATCATGCAGAGTAGGTTGATATCTGAAGCCATAGACTGGATTGGAAAGTTGTATCCTTCCCTAAGAATATCTCTAATGTTATCTCTGGTGATTAAACCAAACCGTCTTAGTCGACCAAAGTAACTTTTGAGGAATCCTCCATGCTCAATTTCATACTTTATCCTCTCCCTATAAAGAGGAAGACCAGGAAAGAAACTATCTACTACCTCTACTAAAAGGACAGCCTCATCCCAAGTAATCTTAAGGGCATACATGATGGCTTCTATAGTTCGTCCATACATCCTACCAAAGACAACTGTCTTGACTGTCCCTCTTTTCGCTGCTGCCAATTCGGCACCGAAATGGAATGTAGCAATTTCTCCATGAGGATCCCTAGTAGGGTCCATTAAGATCTCTGCTAAATGTTCATCTCCAGTCTCTATTGCGCCACATCTTAACTCCGCTCCCTTGAAGTCAAAAATACCCATCTTATGGCCTGGTTCGCATATGTAAACTCTCATGATTCCACCCCGCTTTACTACGTTCATAGTAGCAGGGTCAGAAGTTGAGATTCTACCAGTTACTGCAGCCATTAGATTGAACTGAGGATGGACTCTATAGTCAGCAGTTACAAATCTAGCCAGACCATCTACGTAGGTATTCTTTAGCTTACCAAGATGCCTACATTCTATTATCTTCTCCACTATAGGATCTGGAAGGAAAGCTTCTAGAGCTTGTTTCCTAGTACTCTTTCTATATCTAGGATGAGGTTTGAAGCCTAGTGTCTCAAAGAGTAGATCTTGGACTTCCTTTGGAGATCCAGGATTAACAGGTTCTCCACAAAGTTGAGCTAATTCATCTTCTGCGGCATCTAGTTCTTTCTCTAGAGTTTGGTCTAGGTTCATTAACTCCTTTGGATCAATCCTTATACCCTTATACCTAAGGTCAGTAAACATATTGGTAGCAGGCATAAGAATGTTGTTGAAGACCCAGCTACCTTCAACTTCCTTCTCTAGATCTTCTGAGATCTGATTAGTATAGATTCCATCGTGGGCTGCGTAGAAGAAGAGTCTGCTGTTTGGAACTTTATCGTAAGTATCTTTCTTCTTCTTGACAAAGTTTCTTAAATCTGCTTCCCAATCATCTGCACCTAATCTAGTGTGAGCTATTCTCTTTAGTCCATGAGAGTAGGATCTCTCATCTCCTACATAGTGAGCTAGCATTGAGTCAAACTGGATGTGTGGAAAGATTCCTAGAGTAAAGAGAAAGGAGGCGTCGAAGTGACCATTGTGCATCCTCCAAATCCCTTTCTCTACCATTTCCTTCAATCCAGGATGAGAGAGAAGGTTTTCGTATTCTATTTCTCCTTCTACATAGTAAGGATTATCTCTTCCACAATGGAAGCCTGGAATAATATAACTAGTTTTGGTATCTAAAGAGAGAACCATACATCTTATCTGATTAGGACTATATCCATAAGGGTAGAAACCATCTTCTGTAGTTTCCAAGTCAAGAGAACCTCTTTGGCCATTGGAAGATGCTTCATTGAATAGATCCAAGATCTCCTGGATATTGTCTCTGGTAGCAACAGTATACTCTGCAGGTAAGGCTACCTGGTAATCCCCTTCTAACCACTTAACTCCAGTTCCCATGAACTCTGTGAAGTCGTAGAAGGCTTCTGGATTCCTCCAGACGAAGGCTGGATGGATGGATGGTAGAATAGGAGCTATCTTGAATAAACTATCTTCTGTATGTATTACCCGTCCGGAGGATTTCATGATGGTATAGTCGTTTCCAGCTAGCATGTTTAGAGGCATAGCTCCCAGAGCAATTATTAATCCAGGCTTGGATTGCTTTAGTTCTTCTAGGGCTCTCCATTTGCAACACTCAACTGCTAGTAGCCTGTCGTCGTCCTTAGCATCATCTGGAATTGGACACATCAGACAGTTCATTAGATATGGATTGAAGTATCCTAGTTGAGTATATACAGCCTTCAGAATCTGACCTGAGATACCTACAAAGGGTTCTCCCTTTGTTACTTCCTCGTCTGCAGGAGCCATTCCAATCATAGTGACATTAGAGGGCTCCTCTGGACCAATCTGTATTCCCCTTACCCTAGGTACATCAGGGACGTTAAAGGGACATTGTGTGCAAAGAGGTTCTACCATCTAGTCTTCCTTAAATCCACTCGGCCCCAGGATGTCTCTCTAGATACTCCTTACGCTTCTCTGCATCTCGGGCAGAGCCAAGTACTACCAACTCATCGAAGTGCAAACCAAAGATTAGACCTGTCCGTTGTACAAGTTGCACAGTATCTGCAAGTTCAGTCTTCATATGGGCTATCCAGCCTGCTTGTTCCTCTTTAGAGTATATAACTCCCTGGCGTTGAGATTGCAAGTGTCTGAGGCAATCTGCAATGCCGCCCATTTGGCGTATAAACAGAAGGTACAGAAGTATAGCCTTGTCGTCGTCAGTCATCATTGTCATCTTCTAAGTCTTCCTACTTTCCTTAAAGGATCTTCTGGAGATAAGTGACTGGGCTTTTGTCCAGTTCTGGGATGCTTGCCTACCCTTAATCTACACTGACTTCTGGAAATCAGTTTCTGTCGAGGTTCAGGTTTACAACCATCTCCAGGGTAGGTACACCAGCCTCCTCCACCACATATAGGGAACCAGTATCTATCCTCTACCACGGGTCTTCTCCTGAAGAGACTTTAGATGAACTTCATGCATTCTATCCTGGAAGGTTATAAGACCTAAATGGACTAAACTGTTCCAAGAGAGATTTCTTCTGATAGCCAGTATCTTGGCATAGGACATTGCCAATACCAGAAGAGAAGGGATCTTTAGATTCCTTACAGGATACAAGTCTCCACATCTCTTAACTAGTACCATCAAAGGATCTTCACTAGTTTCTAAATCCTCAAGACAAACCTTCTCTGCCTCATCTTCAAGATTCTTAGAAAGGACCCCTATTTGCTCTCCAAAGAGGAAAAGCATGGTAATAGCATCAGAGAACTCTCTAGGATACTCTCCAATGAATCCAGCACTCCCGAATCTCTCCTCATAGATATCAATCTGGCAGAGCTTTCCAAGCTCATACATTAGTATCTTTAGGGTAAACTCTGGAGTTTGCTTAACTTCATACTTCCTAAGTATCTCTATATACATTTATACCTCTTCTTTTGGGAACTCTTCTATTTCCTTTAGAAAGGCTGAGAATCCTCGGATTCTTAGTTTAGAGAAGCTCAAATCCTCCTCCCTAACAACTCTTAGGATTGCTGCAACTGCTCTTACTACCTTCTCTTCGTCACTTCTAAGAAAGTCTATAGAGTGAAGACTTCCTATGGCACTTGCTAAGAGACTAAGGCTAGGAGATGTGGAGTTTATAGACCTTTCTAGTCTATAAGATCTCTTGGATAAAGTGACAAAAGAGGAAGGGGAGATTTGTTCCCATAGGAGATAGAGTTGAGATACTACACTGGATAACTCTGTAAAGAAATTTCCAGTTTGGATTAGTTCACTAAACCTTGTCTGGTAAACCTTGATTTGGAATAGCTTACCCATCCTATAGGTAAGTATCATCAGTGTCATATAGGGAGATTGAGTTACTCCATTCTCTAGAAGAACTTCCTTATACACTATCCTCTTTCCTTTCTCATAAAGAGTATAACCTTGAATCCGGCTTCTACCAGGACTTTGGCATTCTCTTCATCATCCTCAATGATAAGGCCGGGCTGGATTTCTTGGCATAGCTTCAACCTTTGCTGGGCAGGATCCTCATGAGCTGCGTCTACAGTATCCGGTCTCATATGAAGATGAATAGGGTTACCAGGCCAGAGTCCACAGTTATTCCAGATCCAGGTGGCTGTAGCATCTCTAGAGCGTTCCCACCTGGCTGTGATTAGATGAATCTCATTTGCGGAGACTCCAGTTAGTGCTCTTAGAAGAAGTATCCCTTCTACAATGGGCTTTCCATAAGGGATAGCCTCAATGAAGGCATCCCAGTTCTCTACAAACCTAGCCCAGTGTCCGTTGTCTACAAGTACCCCATCTATGTCACAGGCTATTCTCATCCTTTGCTGTCCTCCTCGGCTAGTTTCATAGCTAGTGAAGTATCTATGGTTATAGAAGATTCACATTCACTGGTCCCCCTATAGAGGAGATAGGTAGATAGAATTTGACATTCTTGGAGAATAAGAGACTTACTGATGAAGTCAGCCTCTTGAGACTGGCTGAATAGAGAATCTAGTTCTCCTTCCAGTTCTGGAATTGTCATCTGAGATAATATCTTCGTCATCTCTTCCTGCCTTTTATTCTATCCAGTAGGGTGTTAGTTAGTCCATAGATAACTAGGAACACTACTATCGTAGTAGACAAACCTTGCCAGAATCCCCAATCTAAGGCTTGAAAGATAATAGCAGACATAAAGCCTAGAATTGCCGAAAAGATTATCCAACCTAGACCTATTGGAGGACTCATCTCCTTAGAACCTGCTTTGCTACATCCCAGGAATGGTCATATAGGTGAAGACCCTTACTCATGGCAATGATCTCTCCATCAGCAACACCAATCTCGTCAGCCATGTACTCTTTCATTATCTGGATGGCTCCAAGATTGGCAGGAAATCCTCCCCATAGATCCCAAGATCGGAAGTATACCATAAAGTGAAGTTTGCCATCCAGTATCCTAGTATCTATTCCTCTGAGACACTGAGGGTCCCTTAGAAAGATAGAGTGCTTACCACCAACTGCGATATAGGCCTGATTGGTATTGTGGCCGTCCTCCTTGTACATCTTGATAACTTCAGGAATCTGATCTTTGACATCTTCACCATAGGTGTAGTCTTCTCCAGGTTTCTTATCTGATTCCATCAGGTAAGGAAGATAGCCATCAATATACTCTTGGGTAACAGGAGCAGGTATACCAACTGGTACATCAGGGACCATAGGTTTACTTCCAGGGAATTCTATATGGATAATAACGAATTTGAACTCCATCCTCTGTTGGCCTTTATAGCTCCCCCGGTCAATGGTGTACCTCCTACTATAAAGCGGAGGTCTACTTGCATCGTCATCTAGTAGTTGGTACATACATTGGAACCAGGCTTCTGGAAGATCTCTTGCGTTTATAAAGATAGGTCTCATTTTCTCTTTTCTTCCTCCATTTTTCCTCCAATTAGAGTTATCACTCTTAGTCTTCTCCTATTAAGTTATCGAATAAACCATCAAAGGGATTCTGAGATTCACTTGTCCATACTATCTGGAAGCCTTCCCTAACACCTACTCTCCCTTTACTCCAGATAGAGAACTCATTCTGGATATTAAGCCAGAAGAGACTCTCTACTAGTTTCGCCTCTGCCCTTAATCTAAAAAATCTACCCATCAGCTCTTCTGAGGTCTGCTTTCCGAGGAACTGGATCTCTAAGTGAAGTCGAGTTGCTTCATACCGCTTAATTCCCATCAGAGTATACAACCTTCGGTCATCCTCAGACATCACTCCGACGACATGGTCGTGTTCAGAGCAGACTTCCCTTTCAGGTTCTTTAAAAGAGTCTACCTTAAGCTCTTCTAACTCCAGTTTTATTATGGGGGGCCAGATGTTCATTCTATCCTCCGTTCTACCACAATGAAACGGTCATCTAGTATTCCCTTAAGAACAGGTTCTACCTCTCTAGTCCAGTGCAGTCTGCCATTGCCACAGCCAGGCCTTACTGTATAGAGTTTGTCTATACCTAGCATAGTAATGTCTTCCACAAGACCTCTGGCACTATCTTCTATGAGACCAAGATCTGCCTTATCTTTCCAATGAAACTTCACTGGAAAAGTTGCTATCCTAACATCCCTGAGACACAGAGGAACGTTTCCATATACTCCTAGCATCTTTCCTATCTGGTAAGGGATCTTAGGATATCTTTGCTTAGCCTGAAGAGCAACACCTCTACCCATAACGCAAGCACCATCCCCTCGGATAGTGCCATTGGTAGTTATAGCAATCCACTCTTCCTTATCATGGAAGTCCCAGATATCTCCTTTAAGTTCTAGCATCTTCTTCTTCTCTCTGCCTTTGAAGCTTAATGGCTCCCCACCAGACCATGAAGGCTAAGTTAGCGACATCTAGAGCTTCTCCAGCTACTAGACCATGGGTTACTCTATACTTGAATTCCCTATGGCCACAGGACTCACACTTTCTGTTATCTACAACCTCAGTACCTTTAAGTTCCCGGTCTAGTTCCCTTAATTCCCTACGGAGTCCCTCTACCAAGTCACTAAAGATTTGTAAGGTAAAATCTCCATACTGACCAGTAGAGTCACGAATCTTAGTCTCCATCTCAGCCACAAACCTAGGTAGGTCTACCTTCAGGGCTTCCTCTTGAGTCACTATACTTCTCCTCTTGCCTGTAAAATAAGATCCTCTACATTATCTAAGGTGAACTCCGGATAGGGATCACTAGAGCTTTCCCAATCCAACTGGGAAGGTTCAGGTCTATACTCATCTAGGAGTCTACACTGGAACCCTAGTCTGACTGGAAGATCTGTTGAGATACCTACTATGTTATAGCCCTCTTCCTCTGGTCTAAGAAGATTGTCTATTTCATCTGAAGGACTACTATGGATACCAAAGATATGGATAGGAAACTCTTTTGGTATTTGCCTTAGGAAATCTGCTCTGCTTATAACTGTCTCTAAACTTCTTGGCAGGCCTATAGCCACTACAGACTTCTGTATCCTAGATAGACAGGTTAGTGCTATCTCAGGAGATGCTCCATGGAGCATTCCAAGTATCCCGATATTCAGTGAACTTAGCCTAGATTTGTAGAGACTACAAAACTCTAGAATCCGGTCAGAAGTTCTGCCTCCATTTAGTTCCCAGTCGGGAGCTACTACCAAATCAGGTTTGAGTATTTCTGCGGCTTCTAGTAGGTTACCTACAGAGTAGGCTTCCCTAGGGGATTGGATTGGACCATCTAGGATTACTGAGTGGCCTCTAGTTTTTCTCTCTAAGAAAAATGCTCTATAAGGTTCACTTTCTAAAATCCACTTGGCATAACAGATATGGTAAGTAGTAAGAGTGCAGTAGGCTTCCAGAAGTGGAATAGGGGCAAGAATGGATGTATTCATTTTCTCTTCTTAAGTATCCTTTCTGTCTCTTTTATTATGCCTGGGAGTCTGGATAGATCTAGAGAGTAGTTAAATCTAGATCTCCATTGGTTCTTCTCATGAGCTTCTACCTTATGCTTCAGGAAGTACTCAATGGTACATTCGTTAACGAAACAGAAGTGTTTGGTTAGAAGCAGAATATATTCAGTAGAGATTTTACCTGCTAGATTCTCTGCTGAGGTCCTTCCCCAGTGCTTTATGTGGTGACAAGCTTTGCACAAGCAAGTTAGGTCAGCTAGTTCCTGAACCTTCTTTCTACCATCGCGATATCTCCAAACCTCATGGCAATGAACCTCTTCACCATAGGCATTGCAGACTTGGCAGGTATAGAGATATCTTCGGTAGATAATCCTGCGGAGGCTATCCCATAAAGGTTTAGGCACCTCCTGAGCAAGACTGCGTCCCCAGCAGGATCTAGGAACTAACTCGATCTCTAATCTTAATTTCATCTGCTACGTACTGCACTCTCTTATCCAAGAAGTCTATCTTACTTGCCAGAATAATGAAAGTCCAATCTCTAATCCTAGCTTGAGCTATTAGTTGGATCAGTATCTGGCTACCTAGAGGTTTAGTACTCCGGAAATACTCAGGACAAACGAAGACTGCTCCAGCTTCGGCAGGGTGATCCACTAGTTTAACTAGATCTGATTCTGTAGAGAGAATAACTGCTTCTGGATTCTCAGAAACTATACTCTCAGCAATTCTCTTGGTTTCCTCATTGTAGGTAGAAAGGTTTAGGAAATCGATCTCTATTCCAGTTTCTATGATCTTGATCATCTAAGGGTGAATCCAATTGCAAGATTACCTGGGAGGTTTACCCAAGCACCTATAAGGAAGTGGGCTCCACCTATGTTCCCAACCAGGATAGGGTCTGCTCCCATAGTAGTTACAGAGAAGGACTTGAACAAACCTAGTTGCCTTACTCTCTCCCAAGCATCCTTAATCTCTTGAGGCATAGTCGCTAGGTTATCTCGAACTGGCTTCTGTAGCCACTTTGCCTTGGTATCAGTTCTAGCAAACCATCCATCTTGTACAGGAACGAATCCATCCTCTAAGGCTTGCAGTCTTCCTTCAGCCTGCTCAAGTTTGATTTCCATTCCTTTCTTCAGTTTGGGATCCTGAACTGTCTCTACAACCATCTTTAGGTCAGAGATCAGCTGAGTATGCTCCAACTTCAGTTTCTCTATGACTGCTGGGATATCTCCTTGCCTAACCAGCCTTGTTTCACTACTTTCCACAGCTTCCTGGTCCTCCTCTTTACTTTATCTTTTAGTACTGGTGGGAGAGCAAACCAGAATGGATATAAGATTAGTAGCCATCCCAGACCTCTCCACTCAGGTAGGTGGATATAGATGGGATCATTACCTTCAATTCCTATATAGGGAGTTTGATCTCCAATTAGTGCCAGTCCTAGAATGAAGAATACTGCTAACCCTGTTACTCCAGGCCAAGTGACATGAGGAATCCAACGCCTGAATCTCTTCTTGGATCTCTTCTCAGGCTTTCCGTAGATTTCTCCAATAGTCATCTCTGTGACCTCTGAAACAGAAAGGCTCGGCTTACAGCCATTTGGGTTCCTGGAAGAATGTCATAGTCTACTAGACCATTCGGAGTAGTCCAGATACAAGTACTTTCACTACTAGGACTGAATCCAAATGTTGGGCTTAGAGAACAGTAGTAGTAAGTAACTAAGTTAAGTTGGCCTTCCCCATACTGGTTTATTTGCTGGTGGACTGGATATCCAAGACCCACTTGCACATGGAGTTCTTCGTCCAGTTCCCTACAGAGAGCCTTATGAAAGGCTAAGGAAGGCTCTGGATGTAAGTCTGCCTCTTCTACTTTACCTCCAGGTAGCTCCCATTTCCCTTTTGAGTAACCTCCAGATCTCTTCTGCAGAAGGACTTTTCCATCCCGGATAATTACTGCTGCAACTACTGGTACTACTAACATTAGATTTCCCTCTTCTCAGATCCCCAAACTACTTTGTGGATCTGGATAGAAAGCCTAACCTTCCTTTCCTCCACACAGAACGACCAAACCTCCTGCATCCAACCTATTGAATCCCAGACGGGGCTAACTAAGATAGTAGGTTTAACCATAGTATTGGATCTAATAATCAACCTAGCATACTCTAGGTCATCTATACCTTGGAGAACCAACTTAACCTGATCCTGCTCTCTTGTATCCATCCACTCTGCTACATCAGATTCAAATCCAGATGAAGGACACTTCAAATCCGCTACCCAGGAATCTACAAGCCTCCACCATTTGGGCTTAGGATAAGTGCCATTAGTCTCAATCTCAGTTTTGAATCCATAGTAGTTAAGTTTCACTACTAAGGCATGAAGTTCTGAGTCAGGTTGGAAAAGAGGTTCTCCACCAGTTATGCAAATCCATTTTTCATAGGAGGCTCCTTTTGCTAGATCTGCACACTTGTCCGCAATATCCTCTATTTCCCATCTCTTACCAGTATTCCCCCAAGCATACTTAGTATCGCACCAAGTGCAGGCCAAGTTGCAGCCTTGCAGTCTAACAAAGACTGTAGGAATCCCTGTATAAACTCCTTCACCTTGAAGAGAGGGAAATATCTCGTTTACTTTCAATGTCATACTAGTTTCCTTCCTTTACCTTGTAAACCCTTTCAAAGCCCTTAATCTCAACACTATCTCCCATTGAGAATACCGCGGGCCACGTCTTATCTGAAGCTGCCACCCTGACGTTCTCTTGGGATAGGATGGCACGGGCTCTCTTAAGATACTTCTCCATTACTCGGTCTACTTCCAGTTCCCATCTAAGCGGGGACTCTTGTTCGTACAGGTAATGAGCCAGTTCCTTAATTGCCTGCTGTACTTCAGGTGGATCTGCGGTATGGCACGGGCAAGCGCATTCGTCGGTAGTACACTTCTCGTGTAGACTTGTGACACACGCTAGGTCTATTACTCGGTCTCCCATCATTTCACCTCTGGCTGCTCGCCCCGTTTCAGGTCTGCTACTTACACTGCTGTGCCAAATTCCTTGCAAACTTGATTGTCTCTTCCTGGATAACACGTTCGATATCTTCAAGAGAGCCCGTAGCAGGACATCCTTCACAATCATCTGTGGAACATCCATCGCAAGAGTCTCCAAAGATATCTGCACTCAACTGTTCTCCAGCATATTCACTAAGAATGTCAAGATATCCACACTCTTTGTCTAGTTCGGCAATAACCTGTCCGTCCGTCTTCTCTGTTGATCCCATAACTATCTCTCCTTCAAGACTACGTATTCACCTTTTGCTTCTGTCTCTGCACAGACGATATATGGATCTCACGTCGTCGCTACTAGCTGGCCTTTACAGTCCCTCTTTATCTATCCTTTGGTGCTTCTCCACGTTTGAGGTCTGCTATTATCTCTCCTAGCATTTTCCATGAGAGGTTGTCATCAAGAAGATTTCCTATCAGCTTTCGCTCTGCCCTACGACTTACCTGGTCTGCTTTGGTATCTTGAGCACTTAGCATTGCATGCTCCTTTCTAGTCATAAAAGAAGGTACTACATGGTTTTCTTCATAGGCTAGGCTATCAGCTAGACGGTGTGAGTCAAGTAGCTCGGTAAGTCCTAGTAATCTTCTAGTCATTACTTACTCTCTACCTGAACTAGTAGGGTTGTCGTTAAGCGCCCTGTAGTATGTTCTCCAGTTACTGCAGTAGTATCTAGTATGATGTAGGTCTCAGAGATTTCTCTTAGGGCTTCCAAAAACCGATTTGAGGTATTCCAACTAGGATCTGCTACCACTGCTAACAGATTACTATCTATTACTTCTATACTGTAGCTACCAGATTCCTTTTCCTCTTCATAGGGAGTGCAAGAAGTCAACCACAGAACTAGAAAAACAATTCCTGCTATAACTAGGCAAGTAGAGAGTAGTCTAGCCCATCTAGGCCAATTGGGGAGGAAGTTTGCTACTGCTCCTACTCCAGGTAGTCTATCTGCCCATTTAGGAGTATCTGATACTTTCATCTTCCTAATCCTTTCTCTCTCTCCCCTAGTAGGCTGGATCATAGTAATACTAGTATTAAACTGGAATGCAAGAATATTCCAATGCCTCTTGCATCTAAGACATGTCCTCTTACCAGTATCTATTCTACCTCCGCAGTTGTTGTGAGTAAACTCCATTAGTTAGCTTCCTTCTTTCTCTAGACTAGTTCTCCACTCTGTCACTAGTTGCTTTCCTGCTCTTCTAAGTACTACAGACCAGAATATCAAGATTCCAGAGAACAATATAGTTGGAATCAAAGGTAGATACTGGATTCCAGAGACTGGAGGTATACTCAGATATAGACACAAAATCAGAAGAGCAACAAAGATGGTTAGAATTATCCGTATCCACCACCTATACTTACTATAGGATCTGTTGTAAGCAATGGCCTTGATATCCTCTTCGTCTAGTTTAATCATCAGAACTTCGATTCCTCCAGAATTTAGTTCTTTCACTTCTAGTAATCCTTCTGCAGTAGTCAAGTGCCTCTACAAAGTGTGGAACCCTTAAAAGATCGCGTCTGTCTTGGTTATTACTTTCAAGGAAAAATCCTATCTCGAAGTGTCTTCTATTACAGCAAAATCTATCTCTTAGTCTCTCTAGAGACGAATGGATGTGGTCAGGCTGGTTACAGATACATCCTCTGCAACTAGGGCAGACTGCGAAGCCACACTTCTTGCAGGTTTCCATACCTACTTCTATAGGTATTGGGGTTCCGCAGTAATAGCAAGGATGGCCCTCTCCTTCTATATGGGAGTGGAATCTTACACAAGGTTTGGAGGACCAAGTATACTCTACCATATCAGCACCTCGAGTATCCGCAACTGGAATTGGTACACCTCAGACATCCTTCCTGATGAACCATAGGGGAATAGCAATCGGGACAGAACATTCCAGAAGAGTAAGGATTACTGTCATGCTCTAGGAACTTCCCTTCTGCATATCTAGCAAAGTAATCTAGAAGAGATGAAGCGGTAGGAATATCTGGATTGGAGGTAAGCCCAGAAGGCTCAAATCTAGTACCCCTCATCTTGTCTATAATATCCGCTAGAGGTACTCCACTTTGTAGAGATATAGAGATAAGTATAGCAAGGGCATCTAAGAGACCATCAACAGTTGACCCTTGCTTAGAGGCAGTTATAAAGACTTCTTGAGGGAGTCCACTTGGATCTATTCCCCAGTGAAAGAAGCCTTTGAGATCTCCTACTGTGAATCTGTGAACCTTCGCATCATAGTCACTAACTGGAAAAGCCTTCTTAGGCTTCTCTACTTTAGATCCAGAAGTCATTGCTTCTATGACTCTGCTTCCTTCTCTATAGACAGTAACTCCTATGCATCCATTCTGCCAGGCTTCTACAAAAATGGGTCTGATCTCTTCCAAGGGGATAGCATTTGGTAAATTAACCGTTTTCGAGACAGCTAAGTCTAAGTATTCCTGGAATACAGTTTGGTGAGCAAGATGCCACTTCCAAGGAATCTCCAGAGCAGTTTTAGGAGTAAATCTGGGATTCTTCTCTAGAACATCTACCTTTCTCTTTATAGGGGTTCTATCTCCCATAAAGGTTACAAACTCTAGAGAAAAGTGAGGCTCTATTCCAGAGGAGCAGTTGGCTAGTATTGAGATTGATCCAGTAGGAGCTATGCAGGTTACTGCAGCATGCCTTCTAGGATCACCTTTGCTACCAGGATATGGACCTAACTCGGCACCTAATTTAAGACTTTCCTCTTGTGCAGCTGTCTTGATAGTATCCATAACCATTCTGGCAACTTCAATAGCTTCCTCTGACCCATACGGAATACTTAATAGAGCCAAGAAGTCAGCCCAACCCATAACCCCTAATCCTATCTTCCGAGTAGTCTTAGTAGCCTCCTCTATAATGGGTTCTGAGTAGTAGTTGTTGTCTAAGATAGTCTCCAGAAATCTCACTCCCAACCTAGTGACTTCTGCTAACCTACTGAGATTAAAGTCCTTTGGACCTGTAACGAAGTTAGCAAGGTTAATAGAGCCTAAGTTGCAAGATTCGTTGTCTAGAAGAGGATTCTCTCCGCAAGGGTTAGTTCCAGTTAGCTTTCCAAGATGAGGAGTAGGATTACCTCTCTCAGCAGTATCGATGAAGTAGATACCTGGATCCCCATTCTCGTAGGCATTCTTGCAGATTAGGTTAAGCAAATTGGATTCTGGGGATTCTGAGTCTGTAGTAGCCTTGTGCATGAATTTGTCAGTGCAGGCCACCGAGATGTTGAAAGTATCTAAGTCTGTAGGGCTTTCCGTCTTGCAGCCTATGAACTCTAGTATGTCAGGGTGATCACAACTTAGGATACCCATTTGAGCACCCTCTCTTTTACCCCCCTGGGTAATCAACTTAGCTAGGGCATGGTAATAGTAAAGGACTGCTACCGGACCACATGCTTTACCATGGGTAGAGCGTATAGGAGAGTTCTTTGCTCTAAGGGCACTCAAGCAGTATCCTACTCCTCCTCCCCACTTTTGCACCATACCTGACTTTGTAGCGACTCCTAGAATTCCTTCCATAGTATCTGGGATGTCAAATTTGAAGCACCCAGATGAGGTTCCTGAGCCTTCAACTCCGGCATTAAAGAGAGTTGGAGAATTAGGAAGGAAGTCTAATCTGGCCATAGCGTTGTAGTAATCGATGTTTCCATAGGAGACTCTATCTAGCATCTGCTCAGGAGTCTCATGAGCTTCGCTACATAGGCCGCATTTAGAGAAGTCTGGCCCCTTTCTCAGATACCTCTTACATAAGACCATCAGAGCATTGGAGTCGAATCTGGTTGTCTCTTTTTCAGTCAAGTGTATCTACCTCTACATCTAGTTCAACCCAACTATCCGGGGTTTCGTAAAGACGAAGTCTACTGAGAGTAAGACCTAAAGACCTAATAGTGTCCTGCAATTCGTTCCGAACCCACAAGGTTATTATCTCTGCAGTAGGATTCGGAAAGGCAACGTTGAGGCTTTTGTGGTCTAGTTTAGATATTATCCTTGACTGTATCAGAGACTTAAGAAGAGTGAAGTCCATGACAAACCCCGTCTTAGGGTCTATTGGACCCACAATCTCTACTTCTAGAATCCACCTGTGTCCGTGGAGAGAGGCACACTCCCCAGGATAGTCAGGAAGAAAGTGGGCAGCATCAAAGTGAAAACTTTTACAAACCTTCAATCTGGATCCTCCTTATAGGGTGCAGTAAGTCCCAGGAAGTTTACCCAATGACCACAGGGAGCCTTCCAAAGCCTTTGCTTGTTAATCTCGATCCCTCTCTTCTCCCTTCTTCCTTCTCTTCGCATACTTGATAGTAACTGCTACTGCTACAGCAAGGGCAGCAATACCAAGTATCAGAGTAACAACTTCACCCATGTTAAACCTCCGTTATCCTTATTTGCTCTACATCCTTCTCAGTCCATATGCTGGTAAGGGCAGCAGCCCCATATTTCTTGACGAATAGTATTTTATCCATTTCTCCCCTATGGGAGGAAACTCTAAGGATCTTAAGATCATCTACAGTAATGGCTTTCCTATCTCCTAGTTCTGCTACTAGAAGAGGTCTGACCTCATCCATCAACTCTTTGCTTAGAACCTGGTGAAACTTTGCTCTCTTCCACTTGGCTACGACTTCTGGTAAAGAAATTACTTTAACTCCAGAGAAGTCTATAGAGTGTGCTCCCCAACACTTCAAGGTATAAGGACAAGTTAAGCAAAGAGATGTTCTTTCTGCAGGAGGTTTCCATCCCTCTATTATATCTACAAATGACTTCACCAGAGCCGAGGCAAAAACTTCACTATAGATTATGGTCCTATCGAAAGGTCTGCAGTTATCTTTATTCTTGGCATAAACAATAGCCTTAGTAATACCCTCTTTCCTTATCTCTGCAGAATGGAGATAAAGTTGCATCTGGACTTTGATACTAGGCTCCGACTGAAAGCCTTGCTCTCTGAACTCTGAGATTCTTCTAGAACTCATTGCCTTGCAGTCTAGAATACACCACTCTTCATTGACCAAGATCTTTCCGTCGATCCTTCCAGTCATCTGCTGACGGCTAAGAGGAACCTCAGGATGCTCAACGGAAGGACCAATAGTGACTCTTCTCTGCTGATCTACTATCTCGAATCCTGCTCTCTCTAAGTCATCTATCATTTCCTCTTCTTGATAGTGACCATCGTTCATCCTAAGTAAGGCTTCCTGGCTAGGAGGTTCCCTATCTCCAATCCAAGTTAGATAGGTTCTTCTAGGGCAAAGACTGACATTAGAGGGATAGAGTCGTCCACTCTGGTCTCCAGGTCTTCGAAGCTTTTCTGCTCCAGCTAGGACAGCTTCCGCTAGCACAGGTAAACCCTTACTCTCTCGTATTTAGAAGCAATATCCAGGACTCTATCTTGCTCCTGATGAGGGGCTACTAGATACTTTATAGTAGGATATCCCTTAGAGACTTCAAGGAAGGCATCTAACTCCTCAAGAGGACCAGTAAACTTGAGGGCGTCAGTTGCTCTTAAGGCTCCAAGGTTAAAGGCTCCATCAACACACCAATCAACTACCCATCTGTCTACAGTATGAGTCCAACTAGGTGTTCTGAGGAGACCATTAGTTTCTACTTCTATAAACCTCTTAAGAGAGGATAGACCCTTTACTAGAACCCCAATACCCATACTCAAGACATCTTCATCTTGACCTCTTATTGTCACCCAAGTATTCTTGACAGACATCATAAGAATAGTCTCCACGATGTCCTCAGTAGGGATCTTGTCTGCATAACCTCCAAGAGTTACAAAGATTGTGGGGATCCCAATGTTTGGTCCTTCTTGCCTAAGACCTCTCTTTATACTTACTACACTTAACATTTCACCTCCTCTATTACTTGGGCTAGTTCTGGTGCAGTATCTAACAGATAGCCTAGATCTTCAGGCTCTACTTTCATAGTTGGTGATCACGCTTGTCCCTTGGTTTTAAGTAGTGCCATACGACGCAGAACATGATGGCTGCTCCTGTGCCCGAGAGTATAAGAGTGATAGGAACCCATATTCCGAATCCCTTGATACCTATGCCTATCATCACTAGTGGAGGAATAACAAGAAGAGGAACCATTGTTGACAGGACGTCTTTTACACGAGATAGTATTGGCTTCATAGCAGTCTTCCTACTGTACCGAATATATGGGAGGGACGTCGGAACCCGGATTACAGTCGAGACAACACACCGGACGGGGAGGATAGCTGAGCTGGCAAACCCAGGCCTCGATTTCCCGCCGACGTCCCTGAATCCCCTTATTTATGGTACTCGTGGTCAACATAGGCCAGCCAGTGATAGATTAGTGCTCCCGTAAGAGAGGCTACTATTATTACTAGACAGGCCATCCCTACTGTAGTACCCCAGCTAGTGTCCATTGCAGATATTCCGGTTATTAGAGCAAGAAGTGTTCCTGCAACTAGTGATCCCCAGATTATCAGTTTCGCTAGTATTCTCATTTTACCTCCAAGCTCCTAGATCTTAATTCCTTAGCCTTCTGGATTAACTCCAGCTCTCTTCCATCTACCCAATCTGTAGGTAGAGAAATCCCCTTTTGTCAAGTTGAAGAACGCTCTCTCCTCATCTGGGTCAAAAGTGAACCCTAGCTCCTCGTACGTCTCTGATCGGTGGGACTTGATTGAACAGTAGCACCAGATCTCTGGAATCCAGGTCTGGAATAGCTCTATAAATCCTCTAAAAGCATCCCTATGAGAAGCCCCCTGCATGCAGACCAGGAGCAACCTGATATCCCTAGTCATGGCTTCATCCACAATCTTTGGAGCCATTTGCTTGCTTGCCCTAAGTTGCTCCTCAAAGTCGTAATCTCCTGACAGCACGTAGTGGTAGTAACCTACCACTTCATTCCTCAGACCCCCCTTTGTGGCAACAACTATCCTCCCTAGAAAGTGAGAAAGAACTTCAGGGTCTTTTTGGTAGTTCATGAGGTGACCAAATTGAGTACCCAAAAGGGCAATTGAGTTGAGATCTTCCTTCCTAGCGTGACGGATTAGCATTGTCTTCCTCCCTTTCTAGGTTGAAGTAGCGATACTCTTTGCGAGTGAAGCGCTCAACAGCCTTCTCCATACCTTCTTTAATCATATCCTGAGGATCTACATCCACTTGCTCACATAACAGGACAAACTGGGCCCCTATATCTATCAGATCGGACTTAAGCTGACCAAGGACAGTCTTTTTTGTTCTCTCATCTGAAGAAGCTTCTCCCCAGTGAAGATACATAGCCAGTTCCAAAACTCTTCCTGCCTCATATGAGAGGACTGCAGCAGTCTCGTATAGAGGTTCTTCTGGTTTTAAGTGGTGTCCCATTATCTCCAAACCTTTTCTGAGATTGCAGGACCTCCAGTACAGGGATTGAACTTGAATGGAGTACTTGGAGTATTCAAGTCTCCCCAATAGGATGTGAAGTATCCATACCCAGGATTGTCCTCAAACTGAGCCTTACATATAGTACACTGCCAGGAAGAATACCTAGAGTCTTCAGGATGGTTAGAATCCTCAATCTCCTCGAAGTCCTGCGTCCCGCCGTAACTGCACCACAAGTCGTCTTTCTTCATCCTAACTCTCTTCCCGGAAATTACCAATAGTCCAGTATAGGATAACTACTATAGCCAAGAAAGAGATATCTACTAGCAGTAGCAAGGAAAAAGATAGAGGTAATACCATGATCTCGAAAGGGGCTTTTTTAAGTCCCTGTACAGGAATAGTCTTTATCTTCATCTAGATTATTCCTTCTACCAGTTCATCCCTTACTAGCATCAGTAGACGCCCTAGGTGGTTCAAACCTTCTCCATTGTAGATACCCCAGAATCTGTCATGCCAGTAGTTAGTCTCTTCCAAGTAAGCATCTTCGGTATCCAGTAGATGGGAACGCTGAGGTTCACGAGAGAACTTAGCTCGTAGGATCCGGTACATAACATTCAGTTTAATGCTATCCCAATCCTTACGAGACTGAATCTCTTTACCCAGGGTCCTAGACTGCCTGGCATTAAGAGTAGTGAAACCTTCTTTTGTCTCTTCATCTTCAGATTTGGAAGCTTGATAGGCAGCTTCACTGGACCAGTACGTCCTACCTTCAAAGTCAATCTTACATGGATAGAAATTAGATAGGAAGCGATGTTGTCCTTGGAATCCCTTAATATCTTCCACTAGTACCCTGTTGGCGCTGCATTAGGTGACTGGTAAGTCCTCACGAGGCAATTAGGTCTGGATAGTAAGGATGGAACTTGGACTCCTACTGCTTCCATGGCAACAGCCTTTCGCCTGCAACCAGGGCAGAGATATCCATCATTCTTACTTCTGAATCCACAAGGAGGGTCCCAGTAGCAGGAATATACTTGATACCAATTCGATAGATAGGGACCAAGTTCCTTACCAATATCTGCTACAGTATAATGCTCTATAGGAAGTAGAAGACCCAGTTCACCTTTAGTAGAGATATTTAGTACTTGCTCTAGGACTTCAGTAAATACCCCAGGCTTACAATCTGGCCCTACATCTCCCTCGTGAAGACCCAGAGCAATGTGGCTAAAGTTATTACCGTGAGTATAAGCGTACATCGCTACTAGACCTACTAAGGCAATATTGCGTCCCCAGACACTAGCAACTCTTTCTTCTCCACACTCCAGACTAAGTGCTACTGGAGAGTGTATCTTTGTATCCAGGAAAGCCTCCGAAGCAACTTGACATATGACTTCAACTGCTCTCCATTCCTGCTTAGCAGGATACTGGTTGAAGTCTACAAAGATAGGAGTAACTTCATATCCCTGCTTAACTAACTTCAAGAAAGCCAGACTGGAATCTAGACCTCCACTGATTAGTACTAGTGCCTTAGTCATCTTATATTACTCCTATAAAGTGTAACACCGAGGCTACTACTACACCTAATAGTAGTATAGAGGCTAGCCCAAGCCCAAGATACCTTTCCCACTTTCTCTCAGTCTCTTTTTCCACTCTAGCTTCCCTCATCGTATTTCTCTACTGGAATACTTCCGTCACGACTCATTTCCTCTGCCATCTGCTCTTGACGCAGATCGTCCGCACAAGAGCCACAGATACCACTTATTACTTCAGGTGGATCATACAATCTTCCACACCTTTGACACCTTATAGCCTCTTCGTTAGTCATCTCCTATCCCCTCCAAACTATCTGGGTCGAAAGTCTTCTCACAGTGAGCTTCCATACCCCCTCTAGTATTGAAGTCCAACTTAACACCTAAGAACCTGGGATCCAGTACCTCCATTAAGTCGTCGAAGATAAGATTGGTTAGCTTCTCTAGGAAGTGCCCTTCATTCCTATAGGACTGCAGATAAAGCTTTAGAGCTTTCATCTCTACACAGTATTCCTTAGGAATATAGGTTACGGTAACTGCTGCAAAGTCAGGCTGACCCGTTCTAGGACAAAGAGAAGTAAACTCAGGGAACTCCAGAGTAACCACAAACATATCTTCCGAGGGACTCTTAAAGACCATCAGAGGCTTGTCAGGCTGAAGTGTCTGTCTAGTTAGAAGAATGTCTCCATCTTCCTGTCCCTCTACGCCATAGAACTTCCTAAGGTCATCATATGCCCTGTCTGAGCGATCCCCCAGTGCCATAGGTCATCCTCCTATAATCCGCTAGATTTCTATAAACTCTCCACAGATCTCTATGAGAAAAATCCACTCTTAGTTCCATCTTGTTAAGAGTAGGATCTCCCTGAGATTCTTCATATAAGTCATCCAAGTGCATAGAGTCTCCTCTAAGACCCCACATAATAGGCTTACCAGTGTCTTGAGAAAGGATATTCTTTCTATCCACATAGTCTAGTAGTTCACTAGGAGAAGTGAAACCTAGTAAATGGATCCAAGAGAAGTGGGCTCCTAAGTGATGTAGAACCGAACTTCTGTTTTCTCCCATTCTGCGGAGTGTAAAGTATCTCTCACTAAGGATATCGTAAGGTATGGAAATCCGTCTGAACCCCATAGCCTTAATATCTCTGGCACATGCTTTGCATTCCTCCAGAGTACTACCCTGAAGAACTGGAAGAGTACGATCTCTTCCAAAGACACCCATTGCCTCCTCTAAGGCACTAAGTGTCTTCTCCCAATCCCCCAAAAAATCTGGAGCGACGATGAAAGTGGGATTGACTATGTTTGCAGCTCCAGTCATCTTCTCTATGCTAACAGGCTCAAGCAACTCATTAACAGAGTTGTCTAGAACCTTCATTCTAGTACTGAGCTGGTACCACTTAGCATAGGTAGGATCTGCCTCAACAAGATGAGACAATATCCAGTCAAAGTCAGCAAGAGGCTGAACAGCTTCAAGAAGTGGAGTAGGGCATTCCAATGCAATGTTCATTCTTTCTCCTTTAACGCTTGGATCAATGCATGCTTGGTAGGTACTTTTAGTCCTAAGGATTCAGTTATGCAGACACAAGGTCTCAACTTTCTCCTATCCACTTGGTTCCTAGATACCTCTTCATACTTCATTAGCTCAAACTGACCGTCATTTAGCATAGGGCAATCTTTGGAGCTATGAACGTGAGAACCATGTGGTCTCGCATATAGATCCATTAGAACTCCAACTCCCATCCTAGTATTCTGACTCCATGAGCCCACTGGACTTCTGGGTCCTTCCAGTCGTCATACTCATTCCAGAACCAGAGTATCCAAGAGCCTAGGTGCCAGTTAGTAGGCCATCCACCCCAGTGGGCTCTAGTAGGCCAGTATGCTCTTACTTGCACACTAAGACCTGAAGTTTCCTCTTGAGGAAAGCTTGGATTAATCCAGATGGTCTCCAGTCTTTCTATATAGGGATTACCCATAGCCTTAGCCTTTTCTTCTTGGCCTATGGATACATCCTTAAATCTCTTAAAGGGCCAGAACACTCTAACTCCTGCAGAGGGCAAGGAACTCTGCTCTAGTAATTGGGTCACTATCGAATACTCCCTTTACCTGGGTAGTTATCACATCAGAAGATTGCCTAACTCCTCTTGAGGCCATACATCCATGCTGTCCAACAACATAGACACCTACTCCCTTAGGATCTAGACGTTGCATAAAGACCTCTGCTACCACCTTGGTATACTCTTCCTGCATAATGGGACGTCTGGCAAGAAGATCTGCTAATCTAGAGAACTTAGAGAGACCTAGAACCTTACCATCGGGTACGCAACTTATGGTTACTCTCAAATGGCATGGAAGTAAGTGATGAGGGCATAAGGCCCAGACACTTATATCCCGCATTGAGACCATCTCGTCATACTTCTGGTCAAATGATCGGAACATCTTATCTAGTGCGCTGTTTATCCTTCTAGGAGACCAGCAGAACTCTTCGTACATCCTGACTAGTCGTCCAGGAGTATCTCCGAACTGCTTAGTTCCTTCCCATCCCCCGTAAAGAGCCCTTAGATATTCAACCAAGTCATTAGAAGCACTTACCAGGAGATCTTTCTTCAATCTATTCCTCCGTCAACTAAGGCCAGTAAAGCTTCCAAAGAAGACCATATCTCAGATAGATGAGTTAGGATAAAGACTAGGGCTATCACTCCTATGGCAAAAGTAACCAAACCAGTCCCCAGTCTCAAACTGATATTGAACATCTTCACTTCTCCAAACTGTCTTTACTCAGTGCCGTCGACTAATCTAGGCATGCCTGAAGAACCTCTCAATTACTCCGGTAATTATAGTTGTAGCAACCACAAAAGGTATCCAACTAGTTGCTTCATTCACCATTACTACTTTATGTCTCCTGACTCTTTTGTTAGAGTTAAGAATTCGAGCCATATGCCTGTCATGTTTCATATTAGGAACCATCAGGATGTATCGAAGGTCCCTTATACCGCTTGGCAAACTCTACTCCTGCCACCCAGCCTACACAAAACCCAGTTTTGAAGAGACTAGCCTTATCAGAAACCTTAAGTGTAGATGAGGCGACTCTAGCTAGTCTTTCAAGACTTCTTCTGACCTGAGGATGTATTGTATCAGGAGCTGGATTTCCAATACTGAGCATTAGTTCCAAGAGTGCTCTATTGTAGTCACTCCAATTAGCAACATCTTCGGCACCAATTGCTTCACCTTTTTCCTTATCTGAGGCCATGATTTTCCTCCCCGAACAGTAGTGAAACGTCATAAATAGGGATAGGAACAGTCCGACGCTTCTTTTCTACTCGAAGCGGCTTAGCTGGAACCTTATATCCACTTTCGTAGTCAGGATCTTGCCAGTTAAGTACGCACCTGATATTACTACTATCACACTCTGAACAAGGGATATTACTGGGGTCAGATTCAGCTTCGTAGCCATGTGGTATACTTGCTGTCCTGTGTCCGTTCTCACAGAAGAACGTTTGTGATGGTGCACTCATTGCCTGTTACTCTCCAGTTACTAACTCTAGGAGTTTCTCTAGAGCAGTCCAAATCTCAGTTAAGTGAGTGAGGACGAAAGCTAGGATTAGTAATCCTAGAATTGCAGATACGCAGCTTATCCCTGTACCCAAACTAAAACTGAACCCAGATTTCTTTTCCATCTCACTCTCTCAGGATCACCTAAGACTCTCTGGTCCCCATCCCTCAGACAAAACTCCAAACATCATACCTAGTACCAGAAGAAGTGCAGGGATACCCAAAACAACAAGTCCCCAGGATATGCCGCGATTCGGGTTATCTTTCTTCATACTAAAGATAGGATCCAATGACACTGAAAACAAGAAGCATAGCCATTCCTACCATAGCTGAAATAGCCATCCCAATTAGTAAGTAATCACCAGATCTATCACCCATCAGTTATTAGTCCTTCTTCTCTACTGGACATTTGTCATCTTTGAATGAGCTATGCTCATCGTGAATCAGACTGAGACTAGGTCTTAATCCACAGATGACATCATTACCAAGATAATCACTACTCAACAATAAACAACCCTTGCAACGGATTCCACTAGGAATCTTGTAGAATAGCCACTTACCAAGTTAATAATGTTATCAGTCTCTTCGAACATTACTCCTCCAGACTAGTATCCTCTTTCACTCAGATAGGATCTCCACTCTATACAGGTACAAGGGATAATCCTTGTTAGGTACAAAGTGTCTCACTTTAGACCACCACTCATCTAAGGAGTTAAATCCACTTCCACTAACGAAAGGTTCCAGATCTTCTCTATAAACCTGGCCTTGTGGAAGTCTCTTACATAAGCCTACTTCCCCTACTTCTACAATGGCTAGACCCATCTTATACTTCCTAACAGTATAGATAAAACCAGTCCTTAGAAGAAATCCCTTTAATTCAGGTATAAAGGACATACTAGCCATCTATCTTGTTAACCCTGTAATCTCTTCCCCCAACCTCAGTCCAGACTTTCTCAACTGCGGACTGAAAGTCTATTCCTGACCTTGTGCAGTAGGATATGAGAACTATAACTATGTCACCGACAGCATCTATCTTCTTTTCTTGATACTCTTCCCACATTTCCTGATCACCGTATAGTTGCTTACCATGAGCCTCAGCAAGCTCGCCTAACTCCTCTGTTAGTTTTATCAGAGCGACATCAGAGTTATTGAAGAACTCTGGGAAGTTACTAGCCATCCACTTAGCAACCTCCCTCTGCATCTGATGCAGATTAAGAGGATTACTCTCGAAGGCATCCAGAGAATCAACTGGGTCTGTTGGACCTCTTTCTCTGGAACTAGTCATCAGTAATCTCCTTGTACGAATAGTCTGGCTTTGGATGCCGCTTAGCGTGAAAGCCTTGTGTTCGATGGTCAAGCAGTATCCAGAAGTGGGTAGACGTTTCACTCAGTAGCCACTGTGTGGACCAGAGAGGGCTTCCGAATAAACTATCACCATGGTATACCTGTATACGCAACAGACCCATCAACTTATCTTCTGACATTTCTCTTTCTGCTTATGCCTGTACCCTTTACAGAGCCTAAAGATAAGATAGGAGGCTATAGTAGCAACCAGTAAGTTGAATATGATAATACCGATGCCTACTACTATTGTAACCATTATTACCCTCCTAGTAGTGGATCTACCAATCCTAGATCCTCAAAGGCCTCTATCCGGATCCTACAGGAGTCACACTGTCCGCAAGGAGAGTCTCCTCCCTGGTAACAACTCCAAGTCTTAGAGTAGTTTACTCCTAGTTCTAGACCTACTCTAATGATCTCAACCTTAGTGAGGTTCATTAAAGGGGTAACAACAGAGATCACTCTTCCTTCCTCCACAAACCTCTTACTTGCCAGGTTAAGAGAAATCTCCATAGCCTTCATAAACTCTTGTCTACAATCTGGATATCCACTATAATCCAGTTGGTTTGCACCTATGTAGATAGAATCTGCCTCGATTACTTCAGCATAAGCAAAGGCTACACCTAGGAAGATACTGTTCCTCTGAGGAACCCAAGTTGAAGGAATTTCCGAAACTACTTGGTCTGAGGAATGTCCATATGCCAACCCAAAAGATGTCTTAATTGCATCCGAGCGCTTGGTAGGTATCTCTCCTTGGCCTACCAAGCTACTACCTCCAATCTCACTTAAAGGAAGATCCAAGATCTTAAGAGATCCTTGACCAAGAGCATAAGCCTGGGTTATAGCACAATCCAATTCCCGCTTATGTCTTTGACCATATAAGAAGCTAAGAGGATACACATACTTCTTATCTCTAATCTTGGCTATCCAAGCCACAGTTGTACTATCTAGTCCTCCACTAAGAAGGACCACTGCTTTATTCTGTTCCACTATACCATCCTCCACTCTATTCCTGCTGCCTTGAACAAATCCTCAAAGGAAGAATCGTCATAACTCTGTCCGAATACTACTCTGACTATCCCGGCATTGATTATCATCTTGGCACAGATCCTACAAGGATTATGGGTACAATACAAGGTAGAGCCTGCAAGACTAACTCCATGGATAGCACCTTGGAGTATAGAGTTCTGTTCCGCATGGACTGCTCTGCAAATCTCTTGCCTAGTTCCAGAAGAAATATGCAACTCATTCCTAAGGCATCCTAACTCCAAGCAGTCAGGTAATCCTTTAGGTGCTCCATTGTATCCAGTAGTAAGAATTCTCTTATCTCTGACAGCAATAGCACCTATATTATGCCTTCTACAAGTACTTCTTTTTCCAACTATATAAACTAACTCCATAGCCCAACTGTCTATAGAAGGTCTAGTATATCCCTGTCTACCCACTATCTCTGTCCCCCAGAGCATCCTCTAATGTGATCTCTAGATATTCTACAGTATAACCTGTCTCTACTCCATCTACTCTTGGAAAAAAGTGTTTATCGTCTACACCTAGACCTATCTTAAGACCATCGCAAATAGCTTTGAAGAGATTATCTGGATCAGGATGCCTATTGTCTCTAAACCTGCAGAAGACTCCTACCTTTATAGGAGTTTCTAAATCTCCTCTGTACTGCTTAGTTTTCTCTGCAAGTTCATCTATCCAATCCTGAGTCTCAGGGCGGTTATGGTGAGTGCGTCTACCTCCCCTAACTATCTTCATGGAGTTTACTGAGATACAGGATCCAGGATAAGGTACAGTAAAGACTTCTTTCAACTCTTGCTTCCTCTCTTTCTCCAAGAGGATCCAGTTTCTTCTGGTTCCTCAGGTTCCTCTGGCTCCTTTACATCCATCATAGATCTTATGATCTCTTGCTCCATATCTCTAGATAGATCCTGGATCGATTCTCCCTCAGAATGCAGTTCTCCATGCTCTTCCTCATGAGCCAAGGAGTCTCTCCAGTGATTCTTCTGTCTTCTATCTTCTCTCCAAGCAGACAGCCTAGATCTAGTAGTATCAGAGGATTCTCCTCCCCAACTACCACCTATCCAAGCAACTGCTCCTACAAGGACAACTACTATAAAGACAACTGGAAGGATATCTATCAGGACATTTAGACTTTCAGGGATAGAGTCTCCCTCATCCACTATCTCCTTCTTAAGCGTACTAGTAATAGCAGGAATCAAAGTTATTCCTACTATTATAGATATCGTTATCCCAATCAAAGCTGCTATAAACATGGCCATCCTCAGTACGAGCACTACTCATATTTGGGGGGAGGGAGATCTATCCGTCCCCCCAATTCGGCCTTTATTGTTCTGCTAGTGTTCTACCACGACCACCCTGTGGTCTAGTGTAACTATCCTTCGTCCTCTATGGACGATTCCTCTTCCCCAGTACCTGCAACCTCTGCCACTATAGGCTCCCCAGTATCGGATGTTTCGGGCCAATCACTTGGATCCTGGGCCCCATCATCCCCACTACCACCACCTAGTACTCCTGCAATAGCTCCGGCTACTCCGTCCCAAGCACCTCCTCCCTGCCCTACTACTACGTTCGGGACGAATCTCAACTTGTTCTCTGCAAGAGAACCTACTAGGTTAACCCCTGCTGTAGCCTGCCGGCCAAGGGCTCTGACCTGCTCTCTGTAGCCAACTGCTTTGGCAAGACCAATTGCCCTAACCTCTGCAGCCTTAGCAATACCGGTTTCCCTAATGAAGGTTGACTCTCCACGAGCCTCCTGTACCTTGGCATCGGCGTCAGCAGTCTGGACTTCTACACCTACTACAGCCCGGGCTAGTTCTTTCTGCTGGTCTGCAATTCCGGTAGTATTCTCCATACTGACGCGTTCCCGCTGAGCCTCTTCCTGCTTCTTGTAGGTCTCGATTTCCTGGTTGGCTATCTCTCTCTGTGTCAGTACTGTTACCAACTGAGGAGGAAGGACAACATCCTGGATATAGACCCCTATGGTCTCAATCATGTAGTCCTTCAGTTTATCCTCTATATGCCGGTAGGCTTCCTCCTGGACCCCTTGTCTAGTTTGGATGAACTTAACTGCCGGTAGGCTCTGGAGTTTGTCCCTAAAGTGGTTACCTACCGCAGACTGTAGTACTTCATCAACAAGGTTCTGGACTGTGCCTACCATGGAGATAACTCTAGGTGCCTTCATGTCTGAGATGTGGATTAGCACCTGCAAGTCCAACTGGAAGATGAAACCCTCGTTGCTCTTGGCCTCGATAGGCTTTAGGCGACTATCCAGCTTGTGGGCCTCAGAATCCATCTCAGCCCAGTTTAGCGTCAGTATCGCCGTCGGGACAATCTCAGCCTGGTAGCAGTGAGGATTGATGGCGTACTTTCCAGTCCGTAGGGCATCCTCCCAAACCCCTCGGTGACCTGGCTTAACCAGTGAACCGTATTTGAATTCCTCTCCTGAGGTATCCACCGAGACCAAGCCAACGTAGGCCTTAATGACAGCTACTTCACCCTGCTCTACTACCAACATTGGCACCATCTCTACCTTCACCAAGAAAGGATTCAGTAGATAGGATCCGTATAGCAGTGGATCATGTTGGAGACCTATCCGCCCACCGGCGTCAAGGAAGGCTTGGAAGTCCTGGTAGTTGTTGTGTTCAGCATTCTTGTGGCCGATGATAGCTTCTACCAGATCCGAGTCAGTGGTAGTGTCAGACCTCTCTAACTCTACTATGTCATCGAAGTCTCCCAACCTGCTAGCGATAGCGCTTGGAGGTAAGGGATCTCCTTCAAAGGAGGTAACAATACCGACTTTATCCCTAACCTTCCTTGTGTCTCCGAAGGTCTCAGGCTCGATCACTGTCACATTTAGGTCATTGGACTCCAGACCAAGATCACCAGGTCTCAGACCTCCCTTACTTGCACTCTTTGAGGCCAACTCAGGTGATATTGGAACTCCATACACCCTGGATCTAGTTATCACTAGGAATGCAACTGGGTGCATAGGAGCAAGGGTACCCGGGGGTAATACAGGCCTCTGGACACCTTTTTGTCCTTTGTTGTTTATGAAGACCTTAAGATCTCGGAAGTCGCCCAACTCGGAGCTATACTTTGCCGACTTGGCTCCTATTGGAAGGGACTCACCTACTTGAGCAATAACAACTCCAATCTCCCCTGCTGGCACCTGCACCCAAGGATGGACACTTACTCCATAGAGTATCCAGAACTGAAATCTCCATCCTGGCATTAGAAGAACCGCCTGGTAACCAGCTTCCCCCTTGAACGCTACTGGATTCTGACCTTCCAGCTTGGAGGCACTAAACCTCCTGTGAACCAGACCTACCTCTGTAGGCCCTATGATTCGGATCGATGGCAAGATTAGCACTAGCAGAACAAAGACCAGGGATCCCAAAAAGATATACAACTCCACGGTATTCTCCTGTGTCGCTTCTTCAGCGAGTCTTATTTTAGCGCTATCTTGTCATTACTTAGTATTTAGGTTAGCATCACCTCCTGAGTCGCCTGACAGGTTCTACCTGTCATCGCGACTGACTTACTCGTTTTCCTGGGAAAGTCACCTGACGGATGGACTCCGTCATTGTGACTTGCTTATTCACCTTCTGGGAACAGTTCAGGATACTCTAGTCTTAGATCGTCATCCTGACTAAAATTGCAATCCAGGCAACTCCATGGGCCATACTGGGTACCAACTCCAATATCTACTTCCTCGCGAGTGCAGTTAGTACTACTACACATCGGACACGTCCAATCTGGATTCTCAGTTACGGTGCCTTCTTTACATTCTTGGACAGGGGCCATACGGGGCTCCCCTTCACTATCACCTGGCTTGAATGGACACTCTACTCCAGTATCAACATAGCACATTCCGCATTCACCTACGACAGGGCTATTCGGAATCTTCTTACATCCGTTCCAAGGTAGAGAACTGTAGTAGTTTCCAGCTGCTACTCTATATTTGCAGTCAGTCATACTACTACCAGGGATCTACTCTTGGAATACTCTCTAGTATACCTGAAACCTTTCTACCTACTTTAATTACCAAGTAAGGTAAGAGAAGGATTGTAGTTAAGATAATCCAGAACTTCATACCGACTCCTCAATCCGTTTATGAGCTTCCCTCACTTGAGCATCTGCCTCATTCTTCTCTCTAGGTATCCACTTAAAGATATGAGAAGGGAGGAGCCTACTAAGTGCCTCTCTAGCCAGTGGAACGTACAGTCCCTTCTTTATTCCCCACTTTCCAGACATCTGCTGTACCAGAAGCATACTATCAGAAAGTATTTCAACCGTTTCATCCTTGGGAATGCCAAACTTTTCACACCAGTCTAGAAGTGCTAGAAGGGCATAGTACTCAGCGACGTTATTGGACATCTGAGGGCCCTTACCACAAACTTTTCCCTCAGTCCAGAGTTCCTCTCCATCCCTATAGAGTACAATGCCCCAGGCTCCAATGCCTCCAGGATTTATAGGGGCACATCCACCATCTATGTAAGCTGTAATCACCCTTTTCTCCAGTGCCTAGTAGAAGGGATATCTACCTGTTCAATCTCTTCTTCATCCTCACATCCTTCTTGACACTCTATCTCCTCATCCCATGGAATTTCTTCCTCAGAGGAGGAAGAGAATAAAGCCCAGCCAGCATAGAAGACTATCGGAAGATTGACTACAATTGATATCCAGATAGGTATTACACCTACTATAACCAATACTGTTACAGAGACTCCAGTGAAAAAATAAGCCAACTTCCAGTTAGATGTAAGCTGGTAGATAATATTCCAGAAAGTAAGAGCCATTGCTCCCCAGACAAGCCAGTAAGCCCAACTAGGTAGATCTAGTCCAAGGAAGTCGTTAACGATAGAGAAATCCATTATCTCCAAAAGCTCTCTAGTACTGGTGGAAGCGACAGGAATCGAACCTGCAACCTTCTCGGTGCAAGCGAGATGCTCTCCCAATTGAGCTACGCTCCCACATTATCCTGGCTCTTGGTCGGGATGGCAGGACTCGAACCTGCGACCTCATGCTCCCAAAGCACGCGCGCTACCAGCTGTGCTACACCCCGTTAGTAAGTAAATTAGGCTATTGCCACTTTCTGTAGCGTTCCATTAGCTCATTATTCTTTCTATAGTATCTAGTAAGGCTGTTCCAAAGTCTGTCCCAACTATTTAACCACAGGTCCAGTCTCTCTAGCTTCCCAAGTCTTTTAGCTTTGCTACATTTATAGCAAACTGGAACTGTCCAATCGTCCCCTTTATCCCAACTATGGAGACCTAGAGAACAGAAAAGTTTATTCCACATATTCTAACCTAAACCCTCTAGTATCTTCCTAGCCAAGATTGGATCCATCTTAATCCTGGTCTCCAACTCCCAGCAAGGGTCACACCGTTTTGTTCCTATACTGGGAGTAGGTTTTCCACAAAGGCCACATGGAACTTGGAACTGCCTAAACTGGTCAATGAGATTCAACTGCCTCAGAACTTGCCTTAACTCTTCAGCAGGAATTACCAATCTGTCCCAAGATCCCTTAGTTCCTTTACAGGCCACCCAACCTATCTTACAAACATCCTCAACGGACTCTTTCGTAAGTTCAAAGGACTCATATCCAGTTACTCCCGGAAAAATATAGAACCATCTTTCTCCAGAGACTTTGGTTCGGATCTCACAATCCATAGTAACTAAGGTTTCTACATCAGTAGAGAGATCTGTTCTGGCAGTAACTAGTTTCTTACAGTCTGAAATATACTCTATAGTCATCTCTAAATCCTTAAGGGACAATTCTCTATCTCCCATTCCTAGTAGACTCAGGTAAGCCCACGGAAAGTAAGTACTTCTACCTCCCGTGAGCTACCCTGAGGCAACTAAGCCTTAGGCTCTACCTCTGCATCTGCCTGGCATTCTGCATGGAAGGGACACCCCTCGTCGTAGTCCTCCTCACAAGAAGAGACACCATCTTCCTCAACCCAGCTTCCACACAGTTCACGGCCTTCAGTCAGATTCATCAAACTCCTCCTCAGTCTCGAATGGATCCAGATCCGGGACCATCCCCATATCCACTAGTGTAGGAGTATCCCCCAGAAGCCTCTGCTTCACTTCCCTTGTAGGGAAGAGAGGAATCGATCCAAGACCTTGTGGAACGTTTGCAAACGGATCAAAGCTCATCTTAGCAATCTCCTCTGTACTGCTTACTAGCAGTTCTTTCTTACTTTCCTCTTGATGTTGAACGAGACACTAGCATTTGGAGCCTTCTCCATAGTTATTTGAGTACCATCCTGCTCACTTCCAGATACAGTTTGGCATCTAAGTCCCGTCCCTAGTCCTAGGACATAGTGTCTCTTACCAGCCTTCTCCAAGGCAACATAGTATCCAAGTGTAGATTTGGACTTGACTAGGACAGGAGTGAAGAGCCTAGTAATGTCCTCGTCTTCTGGTATCCACTTCTCCTGGATTATGCAATTTCCCTCAACTCTAGTCCTTATGCCTCCTTCTCCAAACAGTTGACTCACAGAGGGGATTGGTATACTACTTATTATCTTCCAAGCCATCTTTTCTATCCTCCGGGGACTGAACCGGAAGTCTTAGTCCAGTCCCCATTTTTGGTTCTTTTCCCTCCGAAGGGGGAAATTGGTTATACTGGTGCAGCAGCTGACGCTGCTTCCACCGCGGCCCGGTAGGCAGCTTCGTCTCCAACTCTGGCAATGGTATTCCGATCACCGAAGTTGGGGTCGGATCTCATACCGGCGAAGATGGTAAAGGACTTGCCGATGAAATCCTCGCCCTTGAGCGCGAACTCCGAACTCTTCAGGTCGTCGTCTGAGACACCAAGGACCCTAAGGATCGACTGAAGCCGGCCTAAGGTATACTCGTTATCCAGGTTAATAGACTCGAAGAACTTGCGACCCTTGATCCCGGGAGTCTCCGGCTCTACTACCTGAGTTTCGATATCTACCTTTCGCCCGCCCGAACCTGAGGTACCCGGTGCCATCTTCGTAAGGATCACGAGATAGGGCCCGGGGGTTGGAAGAGGCTCCATGGTCTTTGCCTTACTCAGGTCAACGGTTACTGGTCCTTCCCCTGACTGTTTCCCTCTTGTACTCAAAGTTACATCCCTCCTTTCTTTTCAGCATTCCTAGCAAATCTCTGCTAGACTTCCAACAGACTGACTACTTATGCGTCGTCATTGTCTGCAATAGCAGGCGTAGAAGGTCCCTTCTTCCTTCCAAAGAGGTGATTAGAGAACCAGAAGAAGATCATCACCACAGCAAGAAGGGCCAAAATGTAGAAAACTCCACTTATCCATGCGGAATAGGTATTCCCTGGATAGAAGCTCTTAATAATCTCCATAAAGGCTGGCATTAGTATAAGGCCATAAGCCAGAAAGAAGACTGCCCAAACCAAACCCGCCACCCAGAGTACCAACCTAACCAAAGCTCTTTGTTTCTTAGCTAACTTCATTTCTCTCCCGACATCTCTAACGACTTCTAGTCGTTATACGATGTACTACTTAGTCCGTCGTATTTCGTAAGCAGTAGCGCATCCACCAGTTACTAGTAAGACCAATATAACTATTAGTGACCAAGGCCAGTCTAGGGAACCAGATACTATAAAGAGAGTACCTAGAAGAATAAGCAGAAGAAAAGTCCACCACTCTCTAATCCAAGTTGCCAACTTCTCTCTTATCCTCTGCCTTTCCAAACCTCTTAGCTAGATGGGTTAGAAGGACTAGAACTATCAAGAGTACACCTAACCTTCCTAGTATACTTTGGTAATCTTCTGCTTCTGGTCCACCAGTAACAGCCTTTACAGTAAGTATAACCATCCAGATAAGAGATCCTGACATACCCAAGCCCAATCCAGTAGTTAATAACTTCCTTCTCATCTCTTAGGTTACCACTGCAACCTTTTCCTTCTCTTCATTTTCTTTCTTCAACTTAAGCAACTTGGAGAACGCTCCCAGTATCTCAGCTTGAACTGCTTCGTCTGGATGCTTACCTTCCTTATTGATATCCCCTTGTCCTTTGAACCACTCATCAAGACCTTCTTTAGATAGCCCAGCTTCTTCCCCCCTCTTATAGAAAGCTATCAGCTGAGTATTATCAGGTTTCGCCTCAGTCATTTTCTCTCTTGAACCTGAGTACACATCCCAAGCAAGACCTAGTAAAGAGGCACACTTCTTAAGGCAATCTGAGGCTGCTGCCTTAAGATCATCAGCATAATCCACTGGTTCAGTAGGCTGGTTTCTAAGGAACTTCATCTCCGCTCCCCCAAATTGAGTCTTAGTAATGGAGATATCCTTAGTCCGGACTGTTAGTCTACCTCTCAACCATACATGCTTCTTAGCTTCAATACCCCAATCCAAGATTTCGAAGTCCCAGTTAAATCCAAAGAGAATGTTTAACTGGTTAATAAACCAAGAAATAGGAACATACCGGAAGGTTTGTTGCCCCCTACCTGGACGGACAGCTATCTCATTTTCAGGAGTCTTCCTAGTAAGGAGATTAACAGTAGCCTCATCCAGATATTTACTCTGGAGAGCCTTCAAGTCAATAGTAGGTTCCTCTTCCTCTGGATCCTTTTTGGTACCATCGGGAGGAACTAACTGGAACTCTCCGTCTTTCGCAGACTGGTCAGTTACCTGGTCTTCAGCCATTCCCTACAAATCTCTCTCATCTCCAATACCCTGCTACCTAGTCTGATAGAATACTCCTCTGGAATAACACCAAAACTTTGAAGACGAGAAACCTTCCTCCGAAACCTATCTATTTCTATTAGAAGATCTTGAACAGTATCTCTTTTAGACTCTCTTACACCACTGACATCTCTTGACTCTGCCATTAGGTGTCTCCCCTTACCAAACTAGTTTGCATTCCTAGAATCCACCGTCATCTCAAATCTTCTCATGACTCTATCCACACTGGGCTAAATCCTGGTTCATCATATTGGTATTCCTACCTCTATATTATAGCAAATGGTGACAGGCAAATCAATATACATATTATTAGAAGAACTACAAGTCTAACTAGATCTAGTAAAGATTTTATCTAAACCTATTTAGTCTTGCGGTGCCTCCACGCATGAAAGTGCATATTGAGGACATATATTTGCCGATTTGGTGCACAATAAGTGCCGAATTAGTGCCAGGAAATGGCTTGACATTCACCACCCAGAATGCTATAATATGGTATGGGAGAAACTAGAAATGAAGACACCGAAGACCAGACACAAGAAAGGGATGAACTATCTGCTATAGAGGAAGCAAAAGAAAGATACTTTAGATCCCCTAAAGGAAGAGAAGCCATAGCCAGGTATGCAGGCTCGGAAAAAGGAAGACGAGCCCAAGAACGCTACGCTAAAACCTCTAAAGGTAGATTGGCACTCAGAAGATACTTCTATTCTACAAAAGGCCAGGATGCTCACGCTAGAAGGAAAAAGAAAGTAGCAGGCTTTAAAGAAATTGCTAAATGGATGGAAGCCCATCCTGGAGGCACTTTTGAAGAAGCAATAGAGGCACTAAAAGAAACTAAAGAGAGTGAGACAGAGAAAGATGCCAGTAAGGAAGAATAGGGATTACTCATCTACTTGGCAGTGCTCCTGCAAGAAGTGGAACTTTGCAGACGTAAATATCTGCTGGAGTTGCAAAGAGGATAAGGATGACGGAAGAAGCTACACAAAAAGACTTAGACCAGTTCAGGAAGTGGAAAGAGAGACAGTTTGACCCTGATTCTGAACTTGGTAGGCAAGAGGATCTTCGTACCTTTAGAGAAGAATACGGAGTAGATAAGGCTTCTCCTTTTACTTGTCCCTTTTGCACCGGTTGGGGAGGACGTCTCTACTTCAATGACATAAGGAATCTCCACATCTGTAGAACCTGTAAGCTAGTAATGGAGATAAACTTCATGAACAAAGATCTTCTAAAGCGTCTTCTAGACGAAAGAAAGGCTCGCAGAGCAGAAAAGAGACAAGATAGAAGAGACCGAAAAGGTCAAGTAGGCGCAAAACCTGGTCACGAAGATATTTCTCCAGAGATGTTAGAGCACCTGAGGAGCATCTCTCTAGGAGAAACGCATCTGGAACTATGAGGTACACCTAATATGAAGAAGCAAGAAGCATTAGCAATCGATGATATGCGGGTAGTTGCCACCCAAGAGGGAATCCTAAAGCGGATACACCAGATTACAGAGGCTGATGACTTCTACAGCGAATATGTGCCCACGTTGCTTGACTTCCTTGAGTACGACAACGCAAAGCCGTGGCTGGAAGATGAGGTAACAAGGGAAGGATGGACACAGTATAATGATAAGCAACTCCAGTACATGCTCCACCACTATATGGACAACTGGTGGAAGCAAAAGGTAGAGGATGGACGCGGCTTATCAGTTCACCGTGGAAGATCACAAGTAGTGAATCTAATGTTCCTAGCCGGAATAGAGGCATGGAAGTACATTGGCCTAGACAACGACGAAGGAATGGATGGTGGCTGGTATCAGGAAGATGCCTACAATGCCGCAGCTGACATCTTCGGATTGCCTCACATCGAAGGCTACAGAGAATGACCTGGCAAGAGGCTCTAGTAATATCCCAGAAGTCTTGGAAAGAAGAGTCTCCCATAGCTACTTCTAACAGTCTTGTAGACTTCCCAACTTGGAAAGGTCTTGAGTTACTGATAAATATTCCAGAAAGACTCTTTAGTAAGTATCTATCCAGGATAGATAGTGGAGAGATTGTAGTTGGTCCGTCAGCCCATACCTCCTATGGAAAGATCTGTAGAAATCTTAACCACTGGATAGGTCTTTACCGAACCAAGAGGCAAGATGACTGATCCTCTTAAAGCTGTCCACAAGCCAGGAAAGAAAGATTCAGAGGAAGTTTGCATTCTAGGCTTTGTAGGAACCGAGGGCTTCGGTCCACTACATGCCGTGTTCTGCAGAAAGGGTAGCACAAAACTGGAATCTGACAACATATCTCAGTTTCTGGTTGAGTATCCTTGTGGCAAGGAGGATAGCTAATGGACTGGCAAGAAGCACTGGAGATTTCTAATAAAGCTTGGGATGAAGAGGCTCCAAAGATTGGTAAAGAGGAGAACGGACACTCTAAGATTTCCTGGAAGTATCTGCATCTTCTAACTAATATCCCTAGCAAACACTTCCAAGCCTACAACTCACGGATAGAAAGTGGAGAACTACTAGTAGGTCCAGCAGCCCACGGACTTAGAGGGCAGATCCACAGAAATCCAGAATGTATAGGCTTATATCGGACTCAAGCAGTTTCAAGGACTTCCAGAAGAAGGTAACTAGTTGTATGATAGACCTACAGAAGAGACTAGTTGAGGGTATGAGGCAACTTTTTCCTGATACTCCAATTCTAAGAGTAAAGATACTCTATGAAGATGAGGTCAGGAGATACCTAAAGAAGACTGAGATTGCTTACAAGAAAGCCGCAAAGAGTAAACTCAGATTCGGAGCCTGTGAAGTAGTATGAAAGACTATCTTGTATGGTTGAAGAGGTTAGCCCTAAGTGAATGGTGTGAGTATATCTGCGGTCTGGCAGTGTTGTTTATAGGATCATTCCTCTTAGGAGGACAAGTCAACTCATGGCTACTGATAGTAACAGTGCCCATAGGATTACTGGGTGCCTCTCATGGCATATACCGGACTTATGTGAAAGATGAAAGTTCAAGTAACTAGAGCATCTGATCCTTACGCCAGCAGGCCTTGCAAGGAAGCCTGGCAGGTCTCCGCTATCCATCTTGACCGCCGCACAGCCTCTACTCTAGAAGAGGCCAAAAGGCAGTCCTGGGGACCAGACTGGTTTTCATCTGGAACCAATCACAGAGAAGAAAACGGAAAGGTTGTCAGAGAAATAGAGGATGAATTTGGAATCTGGATCACTACTCTAGACTCTTTAGAGAATCTCTTAGATTTAGTCAAGGAGTATGGAGAGATCCTTATCCTACCTAGTGAGTACAAAGGGATAGAATATAGGGTAGAGATCCACGATGCAGATGACTTCTAGGGAGAGAAACTAGTATGACTGAGACAAAAAGGCAAGGTGGCCAAGTTAAAGAAGGTAAATGGCTAGTACTCACTAAGAGTAAAGGAAAGTCTGGTAAAGGTTTTGTCCACTCATGTGGTACTGAGATCCAGGGTAAGTTAGTGGCCCACTCTATCCATGACGGTCCATTTGCCTTGTCAGGATCCGGACGAGTCCACAACGAAATGACTCCTTTCTGCCCAGAATGTGAAACCGAACCTGGCTACCATGGTATGCCTCTTAGTCGTGATCCAGCAGACGTACACGACATGGAAATTATCCGCAGGATGGCAGATAAATGGTAGAGAAGATACCTTGCTCATATGCACATAGACCTATACAGATAGGCAAAGGATAAGCCAGATGAAGAAATACTGGCCATTATGGCCAGGTATGTTAGTTATTGCGCTAGCAGGCACCAATCTTACTTGCGAAGTAATCATTACAGGTACTAGTACACTAAGGGAAGAGATCTCTATACCAAGTGATGCCTTCCTAATAGGCCACGCCATAGGTGGCTTTGTAGGTTTACTGTGGGTAGGTATTTGTGCATTCCGAAATGCAAGAATAGAGCTGAAGGGCCAATAGTAGTCAGTGTGGCGGAATAGGCATACGCGCTGGACTTAAAATCCAGTACCTGAAAAGGTATGTGGGTTCGAAGCCCACCACTGACACCAAAAAGGAAAAGAGATAATGGGTGAGACTTTGACCTTAGCAGGTCTTTACTACTTTGGCGAATTGGTTATGGAAACCATCGAAAGCGAGTTGATGCTAGGATGGAGAGTTGATGACCAGGATGTTGAGATGCTAGAGATGATTAGTAATACTATTGATGAACGCAGGAAGTAACTCCATGGAACAGAAAGCAGATCCAACAGTATGCCAAGACTGTACTAGACTACATAGTACAGACCAGTTCTGTCCCCGTCGTCTAGCTTTGCTACTTCTTTCAGGATCAGCTCCCTTCCCTAGACTCTCTGAAGCAGACGAGAGATGGCTATCAACCCGAAAGAACTTCAATCTAGAAGCTATAGTCGAAGAAGCTATAGTAGATCACCAAGAGTTTGATCCTACTGTCATCAAAGAAGAAATCAAACCTCTAGGAGAGAAACAGAAATGACTCCTATTCCTAAACCTTTTGCTGAACCTTGGGAAGCAGATGAAGTTATGAACTTCTCTGGTACCTTAGTAAGTGTAATCACCAGTGGACGCCTAATGTTAGCCCAGACCAGACCTTCTGATGATGAAGCAACTAAGGAAGAAGTCCAAGAAATGGCCAACAAGATGGCTGCTGCTCCAGAACTGCTAAAGGAGTTACTAGATGCAGATGAACTAATCTGCGAACTCTGTAAGCGTCTTAATCCTCAGCACATAAGTTCGGACTACGGAAAAGGTTGCAACTGGTGTGAAGAGAGAGAAGACAGACTTCAGGCACTAGGTAAAGCCTTAAGTTAGAACTACATTCTTATAAGGAGAAGACCCAGGAGAAGAGCCATGAGGACAAAAATTGGAAGCTTACTAGTCTTGACTGCTATCCTGGTACTTGCTACACCCGTCAGTGCCGACAACGGAATACTTGACCTTGAGGAAGAATGGTTAGTCTGGCATATGTATGAGGTAAGTCCAGAGGTAAGCCTCGAGGCAAGCCCCCAAGTAAATCTTCTAGAGACCCTCACTCCAGATGCCGAGGAGTTTGGGGAGGTTGACGGCAGGACAGCTGACGAGATATCCCGGGAGCTACATCTGGAGCAGTGGGTCATTGACCACCCTGGAGAGGAAGGCAAGGTCGGACCTGGAGATCCCCTAGCGGATGTATTTTTCCCATACTAGAATAAGTCTTCCAATGTAAGCCAGCACCACGGCTATGTACGAGACAAGGGTGGATACTTGCTCGAGAATCCGGGGTTCAAAGAAGGTCAGCGCTGATACCACCTAGAGTGCAGGAGTACCACCAGGTTTACATCTTCTAACGGGAAAAGCAATGAAGAAGTGTCGAGCAGAAATAAAGCCTTTAAGAGCAGTCCATGCTAGCAAATGCCCTAATGACTCTTTATCTGGACAGATATATTGCCTTACTAGCTAGTAATCCGCAACTACACAAAGGATAAGGAGAGTAGCTATGTGGAAGAAGAGAATAGTTAGTTGGGCACTAAAAGTAACCCTAGCTGTGGGCTTCGTAGGAACCGTAGAGTGGATATGTGTCCAAGCAGGTATGTGGTGGCTCCTCCCAGCAGTAGCTGCTACAGTACTGACTATACTCGTTCTCCTAACCCTCACCTTAGATTGGATGCAGATAGAGAACTAAATTGAGACTCCTATAGGTTCCCGTTTGGTATTAGTGGGCCGACCCCTGCCATTGGTCGTAGAAGAGTCCGGTTGCTCACGGTTTGGAGTCGGCTCACAGGAGTAAAGAGAAAAATCATTAATGGAACTGACGATGAACGTACTATCTGGTGCGACAGGTACAAGACCCTAATGAAACTAGGGAAGTGCAAAGATTGTGACCAGGATAGCGACTGCTCCTACCGAGAGAAAGGCGCTATGCGTCGAGTGAAGAGAGGTTAGGAGATAGTTATGGATACTGAGCAACAGACTCTCTTCCAAGATACAGAGACAGTTTTGACTGACCGCATCTTGACTCTAGAGACAGAACACCCAGGATACTCTTTTTCAGTAGGAAAGTTAGGTGCTTGGATGGTTGAAGGTAGACAATGTTCTCCCTTCTGGGGAAGCATCTTCGTATGCAATCCCACTGGAGAGCAGATTGGTCGCTTGATATTTGCCAATGGACTATTCTCTCACCACAAAGAGTATGCAGCCAGTCGAAGGTCGAGTGACCCGCATTATGTCCCAGATCCTTTCTGGGGGAGGATAGAAAAATGGCAGAAGACATTAAAGACGACAGACTAGAGATAAGAGACCTAGATGGACAAATGGGCATCTGGGATACCAAAGAGAACGACTGGGCTAGATCTTCTATTGGTGGAAAAGCTTTTACTAGAGATACAATTGTCTCTGCCAACAGTCTGAAAGACAACATCCTCCGACACTTAAGAAGAAAAGGATCTTTTCTCTCTCCTATAGACTTAGCACGGCGGCAAGCCAAACTAGAAGGCTATATCCAGGCAATGAAAGACTTTGCAGTTTGGAACTCCGGTCACCAGTATATAGGGGCAGGCAGACTCTTAAGTGAAGAGATTACTGAAGTACTTAGAGAAGGGATTCCAGAACGGGGATAGAATGACAGAACAACCAAAGACTTCCCCCGAAATTTGGGGAAAGAACAGCTGTCCGAAGTGCAGTGGTATTCAGACTGAAGAGCGTATTTGCTTTGGATCAACTTCCCACTACTGGACCTGCACTCATTGTGGCTATAGAGAAGAGGACACTGCAAAGACACTGAGATTCGCACAAGAGAGACCTGATCTATTAGATGAAGCAATCAGGAAGTATCTAGGATTGGAGATTCATCCATGACAGAACAACTAGTAACTTACGGATGCCTAGAAAACTGTATCCACGACACCCCAGAAGACGGATGCTCTGTCTTTGACGAATTCCCGAAAGGTACAGAGATAGATGCCTTCTCATCTAATCTACCAAATTGTCCCTTCCACAAATCTTGGGCAAACTTGGAGTATGATCTAGTTGCAGAGGCTATAAAAGTAAACCCTAGACACCCTGAACTGGTTGCCCCTAATTTAGCAAAGATGCTAGAAGTTCTTTGCCAGATAGCTTGCAACACAACCACAAAGGATAGGACTATACTAGCCTGGAAGGTTCTCTCAGATCTTGGTATCTCCGAAGAGCTTATCCAAGCTCGTAACAGTAAGGATCTCTAAGTAATGCATATAAGAGCAATAGTTGGACTTCCAAAAGATACTCAACTCACAGAGGATACTCTTTACTGGGAAACTGGGTATGAAAAACTAAGCGACGAACTAGCCGCAAGAGCTCTAGCAAGTAGAGGTTACCGGCAAGTAAGCAATAGATTCCATAAGATAGCCCGCTGTATACCCTCCATCCTAGAAAGTGAACACCTTACTCTATTAGAACTTAGTCTAGAGATGACAGAGAAAGACCTAGAGTACGATAGATGGAGTGACCAATACCGACGTTGCTACTCCAAAGATGTAATCTGTGAGGTCCCTGAGCAAGTAATGAGGAACCTAAGAAAGCTATGGACAATGGTATACTGCCTTCTACCTAGTATACAACCGCGGCGTATAGAATCTAGGTAGGCGAGAAGACCACAGGCGGAATAAAGAAAGGAGGATATGCCTATGCGAAGGTCCAACTGGCACACCAACTTTAAACTAGCGTGAACCGACGCCGGCGGACCTGGTGTCCAAAAATCTAGGTATCCTAAGGAGGTGCTCCACATGGAGAGAATACGTTCTCATCCGGTTCTCATCCTGATCCTGTGTACCCTCCTCGTTATCACGTCTCTATTTGGGTTCACCCTAGTTGTGAACCCGGGACTTCTTGTGTTGGGACCAGACAACACAAGCATTACCTCGGCCATAGTGGCCTGGATAATGGATAGCGAGAGCACAAACCTGGTTGAGTTTACTTTTTTGACGCCTTTCAGTGACGCCAACGGAGCCCTTACAGAAACCCATACCGCCATTGGACTAGTCCTCTCTATAATCCCACTGGTGATCGGTACTCTCTTATTGTACATTGCATTACGTAGAAACCGAGAGGCCAGTTACCGCGTAGTAGTCCTTGAGGCCGTAACCGGGGGGAGGTTCCTTGGAGCTGCCAGCTTTCTAGCCGGGTGTTGAGCCCGGCAGGTAGGCTACCTAAAGAGTAGGTAGCACAGTTTCCGATTTTTCTTAGGGCATTTCCTAATGCTCTCAGGGGAGGCAAAGACCCCCTTTAGGTAAGGGAATTGAGGTTCGAGGTTTGTCTGAGTAATGCCGACCAGATAGACCCAACCTCATTCCCTGCCATGTGTATCCAAGACACTTCATGACGTCTACTAGACGTCAGAAGTGTAGGTAGTGAAATTGGATATAGATGGTAGGGAGTGAGACAGATCTGGAAAACTAGCCGCGCCCATGAGTGGCGAGAGGCTGGACAGATTCAAAGCGCAGTCTCAATAGTTTTCCTACTAGGACTGGTGTCACTGTAAACCATTGGTGATCCTTACCTGCTTGGTAAGGAACATGCGAAGACCACCTAGCCAGCCCAAAACCCTTATAGGAGAATTAGTAGGATGACGTACTGCTTTAGTTGTCGCAATGAACCGACCAAGAAGGCTACCATTACAGACCAAGGTGAACCATACCACGGCTGAGGGGGAAGTGTGTGGGTCCGAGTTCGGATCACGTGCCAGTGTGGTGAAGTCTACTTTGGCAGGATGCCTTCCAAGATGAAAAGTAAGTCTACAAATAGTCGTCCTAGAGAAGAGCGACTAGGTAACCTCCGGGACTCCTTTATCAGGAAAAGAGTAAGGCCCTACCACAATGAGTAGATGGAGATGCTTTCAGGCCTCCTTGATCTTCTTTAGCCTTATATTCTCCAGAGACCAAAGTAGAGATAATCTCTTCAAGCAAGCAAGACTCAGACTCCTGAAGACCCTAAACGGAGAGTAATAGAAATGGGCTGGTTTTTACTAGGGATAATACTAGTACTAAGTAGCATAGCCTTTGGCATCATTAACTTTGACTCTCCTTTAGGTACTTGGGGCCTCCTAGGGGTAGGCGCAGGAATACTACTAATGGTTAGGGGATTAGCATGGAAAAGTGGAAAGTAGATGAGATCCGTAGAAGTAAAGCTATCCAGGAAGCAGTTGATGCTGCCGACAGGATAATCCTAGACGCTTCAGATGGTAGTACCGAAGAAACCAATTATCTAACTGCAGTAGTAGCAGAAAAACTCCTCTGGAAGGCTCTACTACCTCTGCGCTCAGCAATGACCAAGAAAGACCAAACCGATAGGTTTGCAGAGTACCGGGAAGAGAATCTAGGAGAGATCAAAGTGGCAGAGATGGATGAGGCAACCCTGAGGAGTACACACTCTGGCAATATGGCACGGCCTAATGAGTCCCTATGGGATGTCAGACAGCGAAAGGGATAAGAGGGATCTAGGGTTATGAGTTATACATCTGAAAGAAGAACCATTGAAGACGCGACCTTGAAACGCATGGGCATGTGGGGAATCATGTTATCAGGCTCGAAACTTGCCTATTCCCAGCAGCATCCCGACCACGAAGTCTATTACAACGCCAACTTGTTCGTTGAAGGCTACGGCAAACTCTGGTTCGGAGACGTGGATTTGACCCGAGATGCCGACAAACTCCAAGCATTAGCCGACGAGATCGGGGCATGTGTTTATATCCTCTATGAGCATGACGGTCGCTTTGATACGGAGAACAGACCAGACTACGCCAAGGTAGCTAAGTGGGCATCCAAAGCCACAGGAGAGACACGGTAGCGTCGAACTTGCGGACTAGACCGGTTGCCTGTTGGTCAGGACTGGTGGTGGAATAGGTAGACACTAAAGGAGAGATGCGGCACGTGCCCACCGTGAGACAACCCCGAAGTCCGGCGTAGAAACCTTAGAGGTTTATAGTACCCCACAAGAGACAAACGATTGGGTACGAGTTAAAGAGGAAATGCCGTCCGGAGCGAGCAAAACCGCATCATCTAGGGTACAAATCCCTAGTCAGTCCAGGCCAACAGGGAACCTAATAGCAGGGGAGAAGATTGATGGAAAAGACGGAAGGTGAAGTAGCTGAGTGCCAGTCATGCCTGCGGAATCATGGAGAGGATCAGCCATGTCCGGAGCGCTTGGCTCTTACATATGTCGCTTCGGGCGACCTTTTCTGTATTGAAGCGCAAGGAAAGCTGACCAATGCTGACCGAGAGTGGATGAGGAAGAATGCGCACTTCAGTGTGTATGCTGCGGTGAAGCGCGCAATACTTGAGACACTGCGATAGACAAAGGAAAACATGGAAAAGAAGATTGAAGGGATGGCCTTCCACTGCCACCATAGAATATTCAGAGAGTATGTCCATGACTATGCGGACAGAGTAACCTACATTAAGGCCTTGAAGCCCAAAAGTGAGCAGGAACTACGACTCAGGCTATTCCAGATGATACCAGATAACCGGGTACCTTCGCAGTTACTGGAAGCTGGGGCAGCCTCCTACAAGGCTTGGATAGCCCATAACAAGGCTAGGGTTACTCGTATCCAGGCCTGGAGAGTTTACAACAGGATCTTGGTCTTCTACCAAGGGATGGATACCGACCAAAAGGCCACGGAGGACTACAACAAGATCTTGGCAACGGAAGTAGAAGCCTACAAGGTCCACCTCAGAGCCAGGGATACCTATGCTAAGATCTCGATTACCTGGGATACCACAGAATTACACAAGGAACTCTGTCCTGACTGTCCGTGGGACGGGACAACTATATTCCCCAAGGAGCCAAAGTAAGATGCAAAGAAACATGGATGAGATCTGGGGCCTTCCATCCCTAGACTACCGCGAGCCATTCATGTGTCCACACCATGGAAATGTAACCGACCAAGGGTGGTGCTGGGAATGCGCTGAGGAAACATATGGCGGCCACGATGCAGCTAAGGAAGTGCATGATAGGCTTTGTCACAGATGAGTTACTGGCAATGGTTACTTAATGGGATACTTAGTATCCACTCTACTCCCTCTACCAGTGGGCTCGTACGCAGTTTAACCTACAAGATGATTATACCAAGTATCCGGCTCTGATGCCTAATGACATGTGCTCTTGGATCATGGAAGATCTAAGATTCCAGCACCTCATGGTAGGAACAGGCTGCCACTACCCAGAATTTAGGATAACTGAGGAGCCAAAGATGATTACAAGAGAAGAGGCTGTTAGAGAGAGTACTGCGAAGTGGACAGATCTAGCTGAGGGTAAGAAGTTTGTGGAGCATAGCTGCGGGTTCTGTACCTTCAGTCTAGAGCAAGAACTAAGCTGCTCCGAATGCCCTATGTGCCCTGATGTGTGTGGTGAGGCCACTGCCAAGCCTAGACCTCTATACTGGGAGTGGGTAAATCTGAGGCAATCCAGCAATAGAGAGGGGCGAGTAGTACTAGCCAAGAGGATACTTGCTACCATCATCGAGCGTGGCAAGGTATGGGTGGATGAAGAGTGGACTATCTAGTCCATTAGTAGAGGAGTGATGAAAATGGAGACACGAATACCTTGTCAGCACTGCAGAGACCAGTTTGTACCAGGCAAGAGATAGAGATGGATCCTTCAGAACCAACCAGACAGATACTAATTGAAGTTGGTGATACGATACTTAATCCTGCTGGTCTACCTGTTGTAGTAACTTCTATAGAACGGTGTAAGTCCCATGGATTATTAGTACGGGGTGACTTTGTAAATACTCTTAGGGGTAAATATGAGGTATTTGTACCTGCGGAGTTACCACCAGTAGGTTGGTCCCCACATAGTTGGTACAACTGGGTAGCACGGGCAGATCTAACATTACTTAGTGGAGGGCAACTTGGAGAAGTTTCCTGGAACACTTCCGAGATGCCACTTACAGTGGAAGAATGTACCACTAGATGGAAGGAAACCCTAGCCCAGATAAGTGCCGAGCAAGCAGGGGAAAGATGGGTATTATCTGGTTAATCTTCGGACATTTCATCGGGGATATTGCTCTGCAAACATCTTGGCAGGCAGAGAATAAGGGTCGCTTATGGTATGTCATGTTCTCCCACTGTATGATCTGGACAGCACTTGTTTGTGTAGGCTTGGAATATCTAGGGATATTCACCTTATGGAAGGTCGGCTTTTTACTCGTAGGGCATTACGCAATGGACAGTTGGAAAGCCCGACAACCAAAGACACCCGAAACGTGGTAGATGATTTATCCAGACCAAGCCTGGCACTTCATCCAGATAATCATAGTATTTGTACTATGACCACCTAGGAGCAACAGTTATGTGTCTGAATACAAAGGATGAGAAGATTAGGTGGAAGTGGGGAGTAGGCTATAAAGCATTTGGTTTAGATCCTACCGGCACTGTCTATGCTGGCCACTCGCGGGGAGTAAAGCAGTATCTTGTAGAGAACGAGTGGCTTCATGATGAGGCTAATATCTTGTTAGAAACAGAGACTTATTCAATTGGATACTCTTCCCGGTATGAGACTGGCTTCCATCTATGCAGAACTTGGACAGACGCCGACATACTGATAGCCAAACTGAGCTGGGATCGTGCAGTTGTCCGTAAGGTCAGTTTCAAGAAAGTTACAGCTACTGGCCTCCAGAGAGGGATCGACTGCATTGTCGCTCGTAGCATCAAGCTCCTATCAGAGACAGGGAGCTAAGAAGGGAAAGGGAAAGATTGGAAGCCAGTGCCCAGAGATGTACAAGCGAAAGAATAGTAGCAAGCCCCCAGTATGCTTGGTGCTCCACATGCGGGCAACAGGACTTTGAGACCAGAGATATAGGACTTACTTGCCGGCACTGTGGATCCTCTACTGAATGGAACCCTAACTGGGATAGCTGGTTCTTAGGCTCTAAACCTGTTAGTACTTTCGAGCCCAAGGATCCACCTAAGGGCACTCAGTGGATAGAGAGCCCCAAGGGATACTGGACCATGGAAAAGCTTTACAATCCCAATACCGGATGTAGGCTCAAAACCCACAGAACATAAATGGAACAGGGAAGTGAAAGAGTGGAACACTCATCTGGAAAATGGGCTGCATCAAAATCCTATAACTTCACAGGTACATTCGTTAGTTATATCACATCTGGTGAGAAAGTTATTGCCCAAACAAGACTCTCAAATACAGACTCCACAGTCGAAGAGAACGACGCCAATGCTAGACTAATTGAACAGAGTCCAAATATGATTAAGGCTCTCAAAGAGTGTACTGTGGCATTGGATAAGATGTGGCTGTCACCCGAAGCACAGAGGGTCTACCTGAATGCTAGACAGATAATCGAGGCTGCCACAAGAGAGAAATAAGAACCAATAGAGACTAGATTATAATATCTGGGGGCGGGAGTAACACGGCTGGAACTACCTCAGTCGGAGGGCCAAAGATGGAAGATGGTAGACGTGCCCTCCCTCGCCCAGATATTACAATCCCTACAGGAGAAGAAATGCCAAGCAAAAAGGTAACCTATCTCTTAATTCCTCTCCTTCTCCTTCTTGTTCTATACCTTTCTCTCCTTCTTCACTTTCCCCAGTCTACCTAGATACGAAGTGCAAACAAGTGTCAAATCAAGTGCAAATTCGGTGCAAAAATCTGGTTGACATCCTCCTCCTAGTGTGCTATAATTAGCTTAGCGGAGGAACTAGATACGGATGGAACTAAAAGAGGAGTTAGGCCGGTACGACGAATGGACTTGTCCCGATTATCTCTTCCTTGCCTGGAGGATTCTGTTTGCTGGTAGTAACCCACCAGACAGAAAGATCCTACTAGACCAAGCAAGAGAAGATCTGATAGAGAGAGAAGACATTCAGAGAGAAAGAAGGTTTAACTCAGGCCGAATGCAAAGACCTGATCTAGTTAAGCTTCCATGGAACTGGTAGGAGGAAAACAACTAGTGAAAAGTGAAAAGGAGATCCGCGCAGAGCTAGCAGTTCGAGAAGAGGATCTTGCAGACCTAGAGCAAGCAGGTAAGATCCAAGAAGAGGAATCTTGTATGCTCTGCAAAACCTACATAGGAGCCCTCAAGTGGGTCCTAGGAGAGGCCTAGACTATGAACTGCAAAATATGCTTCTGGGCTAGCCTCTGTGACAAAGACATCAAGCAAGAAGAGGCAGGAGGAAGTGGATCCTTCTGCCTAGGCTGCGAAGAATACCTACCTCCTAGTAAGTATCCCTCAAATGTGCCTCCCATGGTAAGAGGAGAACAGAAACGATGACCCCCGAAAGAGTACCAGTATTCGAGAAACAGATCCATAACTTGCCAGATGATCTCTACGACTACCAGAAAGAGGACGCGGCAAGACTCCAGACAGGTAACAACTGGTTCAACTTCTCGGAGATGGGTGTAGGAAAGACTCCAGAGGCCTTACAAGTATGTGAGGCTGAAGGCTACCGCAGAGTCCTAATTATCTGCCCCAACTCTCTTAGGTGGGAATGGGCTAGGCAGATAAAAGAATGGACTGGAGAGGACGCTGGTGTCTCTCTACGTGCCGCCAGAAAAAGACTAGACAACTTCTTCCTCAGGCCCACCAAGTACTATGTCATCAACTATGAGTCCTTCCGGATAAGTAGATACAAGGAAATCCTATTCGGGCTTCCCTGGGACTGCATTATAATGGATGAGGCTCACAAACTAAAGAATCCCCGCAGCGTCCAATCTAAAGGTCTGCTAGACTTCTGTAGGAAGTTCCAAGGTAAGGCCAAACTTATGGCACTTACTGGTACCCCTATGGTCAACCACCCAGCAGACTTGCACACCCTTCTCTGTATGCTACAGCCTCAGGATTTCCATCCTTCAGCCCGCAGGTCATTCATAGACCGATACTGTATCTGGCGTCCCACTCAATACGGTATGAAGATCACCGGAGGAAAGAACCTGGAAGAACTCAGACGGATAACCTCTCCATACTCAATCAGGAGAACCAAGAAGGAAGTACTTCCATTCCTACCTGACAAGTATTTCCGGGTAGCTGACTTAACTATGCCAGATGACCAGAGAGACGCTTATGAGACTATGGAGAATGAACTATTCCTACTACTAGACAACGGGCTAGAACTATGGGCTCCCAATGTTCTGGCCTTACTTACAAGACTCCGCCAGTTGAACCTGGATCCTGCTATCCTAGGAAGGCAGATATCCAGTTCAAAAACAGAGTTCTTATCAGATCTAGTAGAAGAGTTGACAGACAATGGACAGAAGTTAGTTATCTTCTCTTGCTTTGCTACCTACATAGAATATCTTCGCCATCTCTTCAAGGACATATCTCATGTAACTCTTACTGGAGAGGTCAAAGCAGAGGATAGAGCAAGAGCAGTTCAACTCTTCCAAGAGGATCCTAGCATCAAACTAGCCATGGGAACAATGCAGGCTGCAGGAGAAGGTATAACTCTAACTGCTGCTAGCAATGTCATCCTGATGGATCGGTGGTGGTCCCCAGCAGTGAATAACCAGGCTATCGACCGCCTCCATCGGATCTCCCAAAAGAACTCAGTCCAGGTAATCATTCCAGTGAACCTAGATAGCATCGACGAAAGTTTATCAGAGATCCTCCGAAGGAAAGAGGGATACGCTACTGACTACTTTGACGAGAAAGATGTCATATCCGAAGTCTTCAAGAACCGCCGAGAGGAAAGACGGTAGTCACCCAACGGCCTCTAGCCGTCGTAGTAACTGGAAGGTGTAGGTAGATGGAGAAGGAAATGCCAATACTTCTAATGGCACTATATATATTTACTCTAGCACTATCTCTCTCTCTTATCGGAGCCATCCTATGGCTCAATATCTCAGAGTGGATAAGGGACAGAGAAAGGAGCAAATGTGGAAGAAACTAAAAGAAATCCACCTGAATGCTCAATTCCAAAGGAACAGCAAGCCAGATGCTACTTCTCAGATGGAAAGGGCAAATGCTGCGCTGAGCCTATTTGCGTCCCTGGAATGAAGATCATAACTGAATGGCCTCCCAACAGGTCTGACAACCTTCAGTTGTCATTGCCTGTGCCTAACAACGGTTAAGAGGAGTAAGTAGAGTGGCCAGAGAATGGAACCAAGACATAGACCGACCTGGAGTTGAGAAATCTAGACTACTAGTCGGAGCTCCAGTTATCTACTACTATGGTTATGATAAAGGCAAGCAGGAAGAGCGGGAAGCCGCATCCAAATGGTGGATGGAGCTTTGTGCAACCCACTATGCATATACACCAGAGGATAAAGTTCCCCACCACCGCTGTTCTGCCTGCATAGAAGAGGTTTGCATCCAAGGAAAGGCTCCCTGGGATACAGACTAAAATGAGACATCCTATAGCCCTCTGGCTAATTCTAGCCTATGGACCAGGTCTAGCACTACTAGTTACAGCATTTATCATGGCTACAGGTAACATCTCACGGGAGTTATATCCCTGGGAGACTCCTACAATGTTTACGGTAGCAGGTCTCTACTTAGTAGCTATGGTTCTAATACACTGGAAACTAGTAAGGAAGCAATCAGATGACTGAATCCAGACAACTACCCGAAGTTACCAAGACCATAGACCAGGTAGCCAAATGCTTATATCTACAGAGCTCTCCAGATGGAGACTGGTCGTCTTTATGGGGTGAAGCCCGCCTTGACTGGATAGATAGAGCTCGTCAAGTACTCAGAACAAGTAACCTCTACATAAAGACCAAGAACCAAGACCCAAATCTAGGACCCAAATCCACCAAGCAACTACTTCGTCTCAGAAAACATGACTTCATAAGAGCAGTTAGGATAAAGTAGTATGTCAGAGACATTCATCTGTAGAAACTGCCACAAAGAAGTAGACTGTAAGGCTTTTCCCCATTGGTTCAAAACTTGGGGATCTTGTCAGGTCTGTGGAAAGAATGAATATTGTACCAACTGCTACAATGTAAAGAAGTCAAAAGATTGGCGTAAGTAATGGCAGTAGATATCCACCTTAGACAGACTTCCCAAGGAGATTCTCAAGGTAAAATACCTCAAGGACCCTATCGACCACACTTCAGACTTGGAGCATGTCCAAAGTGCATAGGAGGCACCCTCTACAGAACCTTCAGTGGTGAAACCTTCACCTGCTTCAACTGTGGCTTTGATGACACACCTTGGGCAAGATACTACCTAAACAATCCAGTAGAGTCTACCATAACTCCAGAGGAGATCCGAAAAGTGGAACCAAAATACGCAGTTCCAGATAAGATAGAAATATCTAAACTGCAGATACTACGAGATCTACCAGTACTTGGTTTCAGACCTACCTTAACCAAGTATGGGATATCCATATCAGTGTGGTACAACGTAAAGAGGACCTGGATCAATGATGGAACCTTCATTCCAGATCTACGCAGGAAGTCTGGTTCTAGCACTCTAAGTCGCAGTAAGCCTCCCGAGACAAGAAGTCTGGTTGGTAGCATTGGACAGATCTCATCAGATGGCAAATCTATACCAGTAGCTGCCATACTTAAGATCCTTACTAAGGAAGAGAACACTGTAGCAACCTCTCTTGAGAATGAAGAATGGCCAGGCGAAGTAAAAGCCTTCTTGCAAGCCAAAAGAGAGACCTATAGATTCATACGCAAGGCAGTGGAAGACCTTGCTAGAGCGCAGGTCTAACATGGCAAGACACCTTCACTGTTGGCACGCTGGATTCCCCAGAATCCAGGGACGCTTTATCTGGTGCTGCCAATGTCCACATGTAGAGTGGATAGAGGAGATTAAGAAGTGAAGACTCTAGAGAAGTGTCCAGTCTGCGGTAGTACCGACCTAAAGCAAAAATTCCGTCACTACTTCACTGGTATAGTAGGAGGCCAACCAAGACCCCCTTCCTTAGACGGCTCCTACTGTGACAACTGCGGAGTCCAGTTCCAGTTCAACCGCAGAGGAGATTGTCCAGAATGTAAAGGCTCCGGAAGAAGCACTAGATCTCATGCAGGCTTCAAGACTTCTGGTCCCTGCTCTCTATGCAACGGAACTGGACAGATCACTTAAAAGGAGGTATTGAGATGCCAACCATGGGTATGTTTTGTTGCTTCTTCCATTCACCACAACAGCTACACGGATACCGCGCTATCCGTCACCACAAAGTGCGGAAGCAGACACAAAGGAGGTAACCAAAGATGAAGGAAGTCAGCCTATGTAAGGACTGCTCCAAGTGCCCTCAAGTCAAGATCGACGGAGACCGCGTCGAAATTGGCGAAGAAGGTAACTTAGTTATCCTTACAGCCAAAGAATGGGACGTCTTAAAAGAGAACGTCCTGGCAGGAGAGCTTTAGTAGGCTCAACCTTGTCTCTGATCTGAGTATCAGAGGCGGGTTTGAACCTACCAGAAGAAGGAGAACCAAGTAATGAGAATCCAGTGTGATACTATAGATTGCAATCTATCCGAAGAAGGAGAATGCCATAATCCAGAGATTCAAGCCTGCTGTGAACGAACTTTAAACACTGACTCTATTGTCTTACCGATACCTAGATCTTCCCAATGGGCAGATATAGCAAGCAGGCAAAGAGAGGAAACCCTAGCATCTGCTCTTGCCTGGATAGTCATCTACTCCAATCCAGAGAAGTATCCAGACAGAACCCAACCTCTAAGAGACAAAGCCAGGACAGCTCTAAAGGAAACTGGATATACTTACCTAGTAAAAGGCCACTGGACTCGTGCAGATAGTTAAAGACTGCGAAGCAGGTCGCTACTTCGAACTCCCTTCTGGTAAGATCTTCCTAGCAACCTGGGAAGATATGAACACTGATTACCAGATGAAAGAGTTCCGCAAGAAGTGGGAAGAGAACTGGCCTTTCTTATGGACCCTAATCAAGATAGCTATGCCAGAGAGCCCCTTTCCCTTCATAGATACCCCTCGCCTAAGAAAAGGTGAACTAATAGAGGATGTCGCAGATGTCTTCTACCTGACCAAGATGGATCTTCTAATCCGAACACCCTTACAGGATGCAAGCGCAACCAAAATACTCGCTGCCATTGAAGGAGCAAAATCCAGACCACTAGCGAAAGTCCTTACAGGCTTTGGAATAAGGCATATTGGACGCACCTGGTGCAAAACTCTAGTAGACCAGTACAAGTCCATAGAAGCCTTAACCAATGAAACCTGGCTAGACATGATCCAAGTGCCAGGTTTAGGACACGTTAGAGCCTCTTCTCTACACTCTTGGTTCAGAACAGAGGGGAGTCATAAGATAATTGAGAAGATGAGAGTCGCTGGCGTGACAGCACTTGAGACGAGCCAAGGCTCGTCAAACGCTGTGTCATCGGCTGTAAGGGGAAAGACTTTCATGTTCACTGGCAGAATGGAGATCCACCGAAGGGCCCAAGCCCAAGAGATAGTAGAGGAACTAGGTGGAATCGCAGGTACATCTATCTCAAGTAGCACTGACTTCTTAGTAGTTGGTGAAAAACCAGGATCCAAACTCTTTCTTGCCAAGATGCAAGGAGTTCCAACCATCACTGAGGTGGAGTTCCTAGATATGGTAAAGGAAAAAGATGCCTAAACAAGACTTACCTCAGTATGGATTCTCCATAAAGCTCTCGCACCTAATCTTAGGAGAAAGATGCCCTAGATGCAAAGCTATGAAGATGTTCGAACTAGATAACGAGCATAAAGATTCCCAAGGACAAATCCTATTCTGGGATGCCAGTTGCTTCTACTGCGGAAACGAAGGTAGAGTAATAAACGACCAAGACGTTAAGCCTTTCCCCAAAATGCAACCAAAACTCTCCGGAAGGCTTCCACGCTTATAATTCCCTTCTAACAGGACTCTGTCCTGTTAGTAGAACAAAAGTAAGACTACTAGGCCTCTTCTTTATACTAATACTAGGAGGGGTTATTATCTTTACTAGCGACCCCAATACCACTAAGTACTTCGCTGGAGGAAGCTTAATAGCTTCCATAATACTACTCATCAGGGGATGGAAGAGATGATAACTATAGGACTAATGGTATCCCTAGGAGCCTCAACAGTTCTAGCGATAGTAGGTAGCCTACTAGTAACAGGAAACTTAGGCTTATACTTACCCATCTGGACCGTAAGCCTTCTAGTCTGGAGAAGATGGAGCAGTTGGAGTTGGAAGAGATGACAGTAACTAAGATAATATCTGGGGGACAAACTGGTGCCGACCAAGGTGGACTGGCAGCTGGCAAGTGTCTTGGACTAGAAACCGGCGGAACAGCCCCACCAAAGTTCTGGACCGAAAAGGGTCCCAATCCAGAACTACTAGAAGGTATCTTTGGTCTGGTAGAAGGTTTACCTGACCCCAAGTTGTATCCTAAGAGGACTGAAAGAAATGTCTTAGACTCCAATGGTACTGTTCTATTCGGTAACAAAGAGAGTTCTGGATCTAAACTGACTGACAGATTCTGCCAGAGACATGAGAGACCTCTATACTGGTTTCTAGATCCCAAGACCCACGCTGACTTACCATGGGGATTAGAATCCTTTAGGTTCTGGATAGACCAGAACAACATCTCCATACTGAATGTAGCAGGCAACCGAGAGTCTAAGAATCCCGGAATACATGAAGCAGTTAGAGACTTCCTAGTCAAAGCACTAGACAGGGGAGAATTAAGATGACACTAAAAGAGCAAGCACAGGCAGAGAAACTCTTTGACAGGTGGTCCCACTTCGTAGACTGTGCCACCAATGAAGATGGTAGGAAACTCACAGAGGAAGAACTACAGGAATGGTCCGAGAGTCCAGAGCCTCTTCTTAAGTGTGCCTTCTGCGGAAACACTTATCCCATCGGAACCACATCCTGTAGGCCATGCTGTGACTATAAAGGCATAGGACCTAGTATTCCAGACTGGAACGACTAGATATAGGATAAGGAGATAATGGGAGATAAGTAGTTGTCGAACGACAAAACGCAACCCGGTACAACAGTAGAACAAAAGAAGACACTACCCAATGACAGCAAAAAGACTTGCCAAGAAGATAGGGATCCCCATCGTAGCACTGCTACTCCTCACAGGAGCAACTGTAGGCTTCTTCTACGAACCTCTGACTACAGATACCTACCAAGGCCAAGAGATCTTCCGGACTGAGGCCGAATATACTGCGTTCAAGGAAGCCATGGGGAGTAAGGGAGTGAAGATCGAAGATATGAAGTCTCTTTCCTCAACCCCACCAATTATTGTCAGTTACCACATTGTGGTACCGGCACACCAACCTTTCCCCTATGGTACTGAAGGAATAGGCACCCTACTAATGACCGGCTACATCGTCGGTCTCATTGCCATTAGCGCCATCATCGTAACTGCTACAGTAACTATATAGGATAGAGAAGATGGTAATAAAGACTTACAGTCCAGAAGAAATAAGGAAATGGATTCTAGAAGAACCCGAAGCCTCCCAATTCCTAGATGGCCAAGAGATAGACCATATAGTCTTCCATCTAGGAAGAATAGCCAATTGGTATGCAGACGAAATTCCTTCCCATCTTGTAGGTGACTTCCTCCAAGAACTCCTAAGTGACAGTCTTTCCAGAGCCTGGAGTGCAGCTGATAACACCAACAGAAAGGCTCTTGGCCTCTATGTCAAATTCCTCCATAACCACATAGGAGGAGACTGGAGAGAGAAAGCCAAAAAGGATTTCTCCTAGAATGGCCTGGGAAGACTATCCAACAGAAGGCCAACTCAGGTCTCTCCGAAAGTTCGCCAGAGCCTTAGGGAAGACTATTGAGGAATCTCATGGTCCCCAAACCCGTCGAGAAGCCCGCTCTATGCAGTTTGCCCTTAAGGGGCAAATCAGATCCAGGAACGCCAATGCAAGGAAAAAGAGATGACAGAGGATCAAGGCCGAGACAAAGACAAAGAGATTCCAGAGATAGACTGGTCTGACTTTGACGGAGACCCTCAAATGACCTGCTACTGCCGCTGCGAAGAGGTCTTCCGAAGTCACTGCAAAAACTTCTATACTACACCTCCGCACTGTACCGTGACTCGCGATCCCTGTCCCGGATGTGAGAAGAGAACAAACTGCTATCGAATCTCTAGTGACCCTGAGACCTTTACCATCCAGGAAGGGTCAACAGGAGTAACCTTCTCGATAGGAGCCCTAGGAGGAATAGAAGTAACCTGCAATTGCGGTCAACTCCTTTCCTATCCTTCTTCTTCCTATCCAGAATCCATAACCAATAAGACTCCTACTCTAAGTTTGAGATGCTCCAAATGCCGTACCAAGTATAAACTATCCGTATCTCTAATCACGAAGTAAGAAGGAGGATAGCGTAGAAGCTAGACCGGCTGCCAATAGCGACGCTATCGCCTCCCAACTTGGTTACACAACCCAATAGGGAATATACAACGGGAGAGATTTAGGGATGAATCAGGCACGGCAAGGCAACACGATTACAGATCAACGGAAGTACAAGGGCCGACCTGCTGAGGTAATACGGCATTCCCGTGGATGGCACTTTCTTCGGTACTGCCCGGTTGACAGGAAACCGTGGGAGAGAGTCGATATCGGCAGCAGGAGCCATTGCTTATCCTTATGCGACAGCTAGACCGGCTGCCTGTTGGTCAGGATTGAGGGGGTTAGAACACTGGGGGGCATCTAGCCACCGGAGGGTCCAAAGTGGTGTAGATCCAGGCCAACAGGGAACCTAATATAATGGAGGTCAATAATGGGCTACTATGTGGAGGTACCAGAGAATAAGGGTAAGGCAGAACAGATAGCTTCAATCCACGGTGGAATGGTGTTACCAGAGCCACCAAACTCCTATGAGTCTGTACCATCAGACCAAGCTATCATCTGCGTAGTGAACAATGGAGCATTCGAGGCTGCTGCGTTCTGCTATAGTGAGAAGGAGTTTAATTACTTCAAGGTCCCAGACAGTAGACCAAGAACGTGGATCCTCATGGATAGAGAAAAGGCTTGTAAACTTACAGGATTCAAGGACTAGAGTATGAGAAAGATTAGTCCATCCGTTGTAATACTTCACTGGATCTGGACCTTCCCAATAGCCATGACCATAGCCTCACAGGACTCAGAGGGACATCTAGAACCTCTAGTCTACCTATTAGCAATAGGAGGCCTAGTAGGTTTCGCCATCGAGTTCATCTTCAGACTTAGGAGAGGAGACTTCAAAGATAATCTACCCCAGTAGACCACAAAAGTGCATATTTGGTGCAAATAAGTGCTGACCATACCGGTAGACATTCCTGTCAGAACTTGCTATAATATAAGAGAGGAAGGTACAGCAAAATGCCGAACGGGTGCCCGCTCAGTAAAGAGTGCACAGACCAGGCCTACTGGAAAAGAGACAAGGCCGAGTTTGTCCTAGAGGTATGCTCTACAGGAGAGCACTCCAGATGCGGTCACTACATGACTGCACAGGCCCAACACCAGGCCTTTGCACGACTATATGGTCGTCCTAGTCAGAGTGAATCCACGGAACGGCAACTAGACCGTGGTTGACACAGGCACCGAGGTGTACTATAATGAGTGTAACGGAGGAATACGCGAAACGCGCAGCCTCCGTTTCACACCCGGAGACGCCGGGAATAAGGAACGCTAGAAGAAAGGAGGAAGGACATGGCTACAGAGTTATCACCAGAGGAACAGGAACAGTTCTTGAAGTGGCTCAAGGGTAAGCAGGCCCGGAAGGTCAAGGCCACAGCGCGCCGCAAGGCCATGGCGGAGTTGAAGAAACTCCACATGGAAGATTACAAGAAGCTCGAGAAGCAGTTCGGCGGCACCGGCAGCTAGGGATCTTCCTGGCACCAGAGTCACTAAGGTTCCCCGGGAACCAGCGGGGACGAGCGAAAGTTCGCCCCCGTTATCCCTTAGGTAGAGGCCTCCACGTGGCAGGGATGGATATACCTGAGGCACTCGCGGAGTGTTATCAGGTTCAACGAACGTCTACCAGATCGGGCGGGGGTGAGGACAACGGGGAAGTGTCCTTAATGGACGGAGTGTGTATGGCCGACCAGCCCCCACCGAATATAGTAGGAGGTGAGAGATAGAGAAGACCTCAGACAGTTGAATAGGCTAGAAATTCTGAGGAGGATAGTCTAATGGTAGAAGATTCAGACAAGCAGGAAGAGGACTTCAAGGAGTTCATGGAGTTAACCCGCATCTGCCAAGGTCTCCGAAACAAAGAGACCAGAGAGGATACTGTAGAGGAACTGATAAACCACATCCTCTCAGGTGGTGGTACAGACGAGCAGAGAGAGGAATATGAGGAGAACCTAGTCTCCATCTTCGACATGCTTCTTGAGGAGGTAATCTAATGACAGAGGCGCAAGATGCAGCAGCCTTCAGAGAATGGCTGAAGCAGAAGAAAGAAAGGGAGAAGCAGGGTTCGGAGTCCGAAGAGGTAGTAAACCAAATCCTCTTCAAGATACTGGAGCCCTGGTTGGCACCAATCTTCCTCGACAATGCCGAGAATCTGCTAAAGACAAGAACCGAGATAGTCGGTCTCATAGATAGTGTCATAAAGGAGGCAGTTGCGGAAAACGATCCATCAGCAGGTATGGAGAGTATTCCACTAGAGGACAAATAACCCAGACCCAACTATAGCAATCCAGGGTGGTACCTCCAAAGACTCCACCGAAAGGTGAAGGAGGCTAAGGTGGTAGAAAGACATGGCTCCTGCCACCCGCATGGCACTAAGGTCAGAACCTCCACGTGGTAGTGCCGGGTAATGCCAATCTGACCAGAGAATAAGTAGGAGGTGAATATACCAAGTAGCACCATAGACAGTTGAATAAGGCTAGAAACTCTATGGAGGTACCAAATGTCCAAAGACCAAGAAGAGGGCTTCTCCGCCTCAACCTCAGAAGCGGTTATCGACCATCTCCACAAGACCGCTGAAGAGTATAGAGGTCGGAGGAAACTCCTCCGACGGCAGAGGGAACAAGCAATACGAACCCTCACTGGCAAGCACCATGAGGAATGGATGAAGACTCGGAGAACTATGGAAGATGCTCTTCGAGGAAGAGTCCGCGTCGAACTGGAAGTAGTCAATTACCGCCTCCCGTCTATCCTGATTAGTTGCATCACAACAGGGAGAGGCCTCTACTGCTACCAAACGGCTCAGAGGGAGGCAGACAAACTGGTCAAGCTGCTATACAGAGAAGAGTATAACCAGATCCTCAGTGACATCCGGGTCAAGAAGGCACTGCGATGACTGAAGGAGTAATCTGCCCCAACCAGGAGTATGGTAAGCACATCGTGGTTAGATGCCAAGGTTGCGGAAGTCACCACAGTACCAAGAACATCGGGAGCAGAGATCCTGAAACGCTAGTAGCTGGTCGAAGCCGGGGTCTGTTTGACAGCCTTGATGAGACATGCTCCTGTCAGGACCCGGCAGAGTACCCGGTAGTGCACAACTGCTCTCAAGATGACACCTGGAAGAAACCTTGGGAGAGAGATAAAAAAGAGCAGGAGGAGGCCAGAAAATGAAGTGGTGCATCCTGCACGGAAACTGGTTCGTGTCCAACAAGAGAGACAGCAGCCTAACGGGGGTTTGTCCCACTTGCCTCTCGAAAGTCCTAGCAGCAGTGAAAGGATGACCGCTGAAGAGTTCGTCACAGAGACCGGACGGAAGCACAGCCTCGTAGTAGTAACAGCCTTCGACGGTGATCTTGATCTCTTCACCATACCCATCACCACAGCACAGGACGTCCTGCACGCCACCAATCACCTCCAAGAGCACGGATTCGTGACCCACACCTGCGGCGACCTCTCAGTTCACGTCCATGCTCCTCACAGGAAAGAGCATAGTTGGGGCGACAGAGGTTGGAACTGCGAAGTTGGACTCACAGTCGAAGAGTGCGAGAACGCAAGGAAGGAGGTATTCAGAGATGCCGCCGGTATATGAGACAGGCAAAGTCGTAGTAGAGATGGAGGTTGAGAAGACCACCAAGAACAAAGTCAGGTACCAGGAACCAAGAACGGGCTTCAACTACGGCGACGATGACACTAAGGCAGTGTTCCCATTCCTGTATATCCGTCAGGAGGCACTGAAGGCCATGAAAGCCTTCACCCCCAACAGAATCAGAGTCACAGTGGAAGTTATACCGGAAGAGTCACAAGGAGGATAGAAAAATGGCAGATCTGGTAGATACGTATACCGAAGAGGAACTGGCAGAGGTCGGCAGGAAGACAGTCAAGAGACACCAGCTCTCGACAAACAGGGCAAAGGCCAGGAAGTACGCCGACCGATGTCTCAGAGAGGCTTATCCGGATCTCTACAAGGACTTCCTCAAAGAGGCAGCGAAGACGTTCGGCCTGGACTAGTCAGGAGGAAAGGAAAGAGAAGTGCGCTCGGGTCTAAGGGCCCGGGCGCATTTTTTTGGGCTGTTTGGGCCACCTTTTTGAGGCTCCAACAATATTAAATGTTATTAGTTCTCTCTTACGGCCTCTTTTTGCAGTCTAGAAGGAGCAAAAAAACACCAGTCTCTCACTACAGGTGGATCTTTTGTTGGCTAGACCTGTAAAGTCCTTGATCTGCTCTATATATG